>ERZ824480.82-NODE-82-length-161720-cov-6.181227_pt1 | contig 161720 bp, 130 predicted proteins | sample MGYA00519861_ERZ824480 | MGnify/ENA primary metagenome ERZ824480 (study PRJEB31778, sample SAMEA3449152) | human gut metagenome | biome: human gut; feature: human-associated habitat; material: faeces | place: United Kingdom | collected 2010/2012 ... | reverse complement strand
CGGAATTTGCATTCTGGGTGCGTTTTTTAACAACACCGCGCAGATTTTGACAGCGTGCATAATGCTCGGAAACACCGCTCCGCTGTACTGTTTTACATACCTTGCGCCCGTGTCGCTTATATGCGGAGGTGCGGTCGGAATTTTGGCAAACAGACTTTTAAAGTATAAAAATATAATTTTGAAAGAAGATAAAAGATGAAAAAAATTATTCTGGCTTCAAATTCGCCGAGAAGAAAAGAAATTTTGGAAAATCTCAATATTAAATTTGATGTTTTGTCGCCCGACACGGACGAGAGCAGTGTTGACAAAATGCTTCCGCCCGAGCTTTACGTTGAAAATCTTGCAAGCTTAAAAGCTTTTGCGGCGGCTAAAGAGACGGTTTTGGAAAAAATCATAATCGGCGCGGACACGGTTGTGGCGCTTGATGATAAAATTCTTTTAAAACCGGAAGATGATGATGACGCGTTTAATATGCTCAAAAGTCTTTCGGGCAGAGCGCATTCGGTTTATACGGGAATTTGCGTTGTAAATTCGCACACCGCAAAATCGTGCATTGCATACGAAAAGACCGATGTTTATTTCAGAAATCTCGATGATGACGAAATTACGCGCTACATTCAAACGGGAGAAAGCGCGGACAAGGCAGGTGCGTACGGAATACAGGGACTCGGCAGTCTTTTTATCGAAAAAATCAACGGCGACTATTTCAATGTTGTGGGACTTCCTGTGTGCAAATTGGCAAAAATTTTAAAAGACGAATTTTGCACGCCTGTTTTGTAAAAGATATACTGTAAATTCAATTTTAAGCAGAAAGAAAGGCTGAAAATATGAAAAACGATATTGGTGTGGATATTGGCACTGCAAATACGCTTATTTATATGAAATCAAAAGGAATTGTGGTGAACGAACCGTCGGTTGTGGCGCTTGACAAAGAATACAAAAGCGTTCTTGCGGTCGGAACGGAGGCAAAAGAAATGCTCGGAAAAACTCCGTCTGCAATTTTGTCGGTTTGCCCCATAAGAGAGGGTGTTATCGCGGAATTTGACACGGCGCAGTCTATGCTCAAAAGTTTTGTGCGGAAAGCTTTTTCAAAGAAAGCATTCGTCAAATCGCGCGTTGTTGCGTGCGTTCCGATAAACGTTACCGCGGTGGAAAAACAGGTTATAAAAGACGCGCTTATAAATTCGGGCGCACGCGAGGTTTTTGTTGTTGAAAAGCCTATGGCGGCGGCAATCGGCGCAAATCTTCCCGTGTCGGAGCCTATTGCAAGTATGATTGTGGACATCGGCTGCGGAACGACCGAAATAGCGGTTATTTCGCTCGGCGGGATTGTATGCGGAAAAACGGTGAAAATCGCCGGAGGAAGTTTTGACCGCGCGGTTGAAAAGTATATAAAACGCGCGCACGCACTGCTTATCGGCGAACAGACGGCGGAAAAAATAAAAATCGAGCTTGGCTCGGCATTTGACGTAAACGACGGCGAAACGCTTGAAGTGAGCGGTTCGGACTATATGACGGGACTCCCGAAAAACGCGGTCATCACGGCGGAGGAAATCCGCGGTGCCTTAAAAGACAGCCTTATGGGAATAATCGAGGCGATTAAGGACGTTTTGGAGGACACGCCGCCTGAGCTTTCGGCGGACATTATCGAGCGCGGAATAACGCTTACGGGCGGAGGCGCGCTGTTAAAGGGCATTGACAGTCTTATAAAAAAGGAAGTCGGTATGCCTGTTTATATCGCGGACGAGCCGAAAGAGTGCACGGCTAACGGCACGGGCATTATTTTGGACGACATTGACCTTATAAGAAAGGACAGCTTGTATCTTTCGGCAAAATAGCATAAATTTACGGAGAAGAATATGTCATTTTTTAAAAACAAAACAAAGGTACTGATTTTAATACTGACAATAATTTTAGCGGCGCTTATGGCAGTTTCCACGCTTCCCTCCAAAAATGCGGGGTTTATTTCCAATGCGTTCGGCTACGTTATAACACCCGTGCAAAACGCTCTTGAAAGGGTTATCGACGCGACCGAAGGGTTTTTTAAGTATTTTATCGATATGAAAAATTTGGAGCGCAAAAACGGCGATTTGAAAGAGGAAATCTCGGCGCTGAACTCGTCGCTCCGCGAGATGACCGACCTTAAAAACGAAAACGAACAGCTCCGCAGTCTTTTGGGATTAAAACAGAGAAATTCGGATAAACAGTATATCGCCGCGGAGGTGTCGGCACGCAATTTCAACAACTGGTACTGCGTGCTTACGCTTGACAAAGGCACCGACGACGGCGTTGCGGTAAACGACGTTGTGCTGACAAACGACGGCGTTGTGGGATATGTTTATGAAATCGGCACAAACTGGGCAAAGGTTACGGGAATAATCGACTCTACCTCGTCCGCCGCGGCTATTGCAAAGCGTACTGGCGACAAATCGGTTGTCGAGGGCGATATTAACCTTATGCAGAACGGACAGTGCAAAATGCCGTATATCCCGAAAGAATCGGGAATTTTGCAGGGCGACGAAGTTTATACGTCGGGCGGCGGCGGTGTTTATCCGGAGGGGTTATACATCGGCACGGTTGAGGAAATCGTAAATTCCGCGGACGGAATGTCGAAAGAAGCGGTTATAAAAACCGGCGCGTCGCCGTATGACGTTAAATGCGTATTTATTCTTAAAAGATAATTTTGCGGGGTAGGGTAATTGAAAAATTTTAAGGAATATTTGTGGATTTTAATACTTTTTCTCTTGCAGACGACACTGTGCGCGCGGTACAAAATTTTCGGCGTTGTGCCTAATCTTGTGCTTGTGTTTGCAGTGAGCGCGTTTGCGGTAAATTCTATTCCGCGCTCGGCATTTTTTGCGGTTTTCGCGGGTCTTATGCTGGATTGGCAGGCAGGCAGAGCAGGGGGGAACGCGCTGATACTTCTCTACCTTTCACTGCTTGTTTCGTATGCCTCGGAAAAGTTTTTTTATAAACGGCTTGTTTACATAGTAATCCTGACGTTTGCGGCGGATATTTTATACAGTGTGTTTTATCTTGCACTTAATTTTTATATCTGGGGTGTTTTTGTAAACTTTCAGTCGTTTATGCGCGTAATCATTCAGGCATCTGTTGACACGGTTCTGTCGGTAATTTGCTATTTTGCGTATGTAAAATACAAAAACCGAGAAAACATAAAACTTTCATTTAAAAAGGACGTGATTTTTTGAACGAAAAGCTTTATAACAAACATTTTATAGTTATCACCGTCTTTTTTGTTTTGTTTTTTCTCATACTCACAAGACTTGTAAATCTTCAGGTTATAAACGGAAAAACGTATTATGAAAAAGCGCAGAACAGACTTTTAAATTCGCAGTCGGTTCCTGCACCGCGCGGTGAAATTACCGACCGCTACGGCAGAGCTTTTGTAACGAATGAAACGGGTTTTTCGGTGGAAATCACAAAAAATGCGTCAACCGACGACAATACGCTAAATCAAACGGTTTTAAACGTTATAAACGTGCTCAACGACCATAACGAAAAATATACCGATAATTTGCCGATTACCTATGCGCCGTATGAATATAAAGAAAGCGACGGTTTAGATAAATTTTCCGTTGACGAAAAGTCGGGACAAGGTGTCACGGCAGAGGAGAAAATGCGCATTTTATGCGATAAATACGGCATAAACGAAAATTACAGCGAAAATGAAAAACGTGTTCTTGCAGGCGTGCGCTATGAAATGGAAACGAGAAATTTCAGCTCGGTAACACCGTTTACGCTTGCGCCGAACGTGTCGCTCGAAACGGTTACCGTTCTGAAAGAACAAAAGCTTTCATTCCCGAACGTCAGCATTGTGACGCGCCCCGTGCGTAAATATCCGAACGACGGGCTTGCGTCGCACATTCTCGGCAGAGTGGGAATTATTTATAAAGAAGAATTTGAGGCGATGAAAGGCGAAAACTATTCTATGAACGCCGTCATCGGAAAAGACGGTATGGAAAAATACCTCGAACGCTATATTCGCGGAAAAGACGGCAAAAAAGTGGTGGAACAGGCGGTGAACAATTCGTCGTTTGAAAGCGAAAATATTTCGCCCGTTCCCGGAAACAACGCGGCGCTTACCATTGATATGGATTTACAGCGCGTTGCACAGCAGTCGCTTGCCGAGGTTGTTTCAAGCATAGATTCCGCGTCGGGCGGAAGTGTTGTTGCGATAGATGTAAACAGCGGTGAACTTTTGGCTGTTGCAAGCTATCCTACATATTCGCTCGAAAGCTTTGACCGCGATTATGATGCATTATCGAAAAATCCGCGGAAGCCGATGTTTAACCGTGCAATCGGCGGTGTGTATGAGCCGGGTTCAACGTTTAAAATGCTCACGTCGGTTGCGGCGCTGGAGGGCGGTTACATCACACCGCAGACGAAAATCACCGACAACGGCGTGTTTGAACTTGCAAATCAGCAATTCAACTGCTGGATTTGGACGAGTCAGCACGCAACTCACGGAAGTATAAACGTGTCGGAGGCACTGCGCGATTCGTGCAACTATTTCTACTATACCGTCGGCAACAAAATGGGCATTGACGAGATTTTAAAATGGGGCAAAAACTTCGGAATTGCCGAGCTTACGGGCATTGAGGTGTCGGGCGAGGCGAGGGGAAATTTAGCGTCGCCGGAGTATAAACAGGACGTGTTTAAAACGCCGTGGTATCCGGGTGACACCGTACAGTGCGCAATCGGACAGTCGTTCAACCTTTTTACACCGCTCGAACTTGCAAGCTATACCGCGACAATCGCGAACGGCGGAACAAGATACCGCGCACATCTTCTTAAGAATGTGAAAAACTATAAAACGGGCGAAACGGTGTTCGAGCCTGAAAAAGAGGTTCTCGGCACGGTTGAAATGAGCAAAAGCACCTATGACGCGGTGACAAAGGGTATGCGCCTTGTTGCGTCGGAGGGTACGGCAAAGACGTATTTTGAAGATTTCGGCGTCGAAGTTTGCTGTAAAACGGGTTCCGCACAGGTCGGCACCAAGAATGCAAACGGTGTGTTTGTTTGCTACGCGCCGTACAAAAATCCCGAAATCGCGGTTGCTGTGGTAATTGAGGCGGCAGGTTCGGGAAGCAGTACAATTCCGGTTGCAAAAAATATTTTGAAAGAATATTTCAATATTGAGTAAATTTTTGTAGACAATTTAAAAATTATGTGATAAAATTAGTATGTTGGACTGCGGAGGTGAAAAAATGGGCGAAGTTTACGTTATAACATCAGGCAAAGGCGGTGTCGGAAAGACGACCGCGGCAGCGAATATCGGCATCGGTTTGTCGCTTGAGGGCAAGTCGGTTATTTTGATAGACACCGATATAGGACTTCGCAACCTCGATATAGCGGTCGGACTGGAAAACGAAATAGTTTACGACCTTGTTGACGTTGTAAACGGCGACTGCGAGCTGAAACAGGCAGTTGTCGTCAACCGAAACCAAAAAGGTCTTGCGGTGCTTCCGGCGGCGCAGACGAAAAATCAGCAGGCGGTTACGGGCGAGCAGATGAAAAAACTCTGCAGTGAGCTTAAAAATATTTTCGATTATGTCATAATCGACTGTCCGGCAGGCGTGGACTACGGCTTTGAAACGGCAATCTGCGCGGCGGATAAGGCGATTGTTGTAACAACTCCCGATTTGTCGTCAATGCGCGACGCGGACAAGGCAATCGAGCGTCTTTATGAAATGCAGATTGAGGATGTAAAGCTGGTTATAAACAAAATTTATCCCAAGCTTATGGGTGTTCAGCTTCCGTATGCCGACGAGGTTTTGGAATATCTGCGCATAAATCTTCTGGGCATAATTCCCGAAGATATTAAGCTTGTCATAGCGTCAAACGCGTCAAAGGCGGTTGTAACCGACGAAAAATCGCTGTCGGGCGAGGCATTCCGAAACATTGTAAAACGAATTCAAGGGCAATATGTCCCAATTATAGATTTTGACTGCAAAAGAAAAATTAAAAGATTTTTATAAAAGGGGTTTGGTTAAATGAATATCGCACTTATCGCACACGACAAGAAAAAAGAATTGATGGTTCAGTTTTGCATAGCGTATAAAGGTATTTTGGCACATCACAACCTTGTTGCAACGGGCACAACAGGTTCGCTCATCATCGACGCAACAGGTCTTAACGTACATAGATTTTTGTCGGGTCCGCAGGGCGGTGACCAGCAAATCGGCGCGAGAATCGCATACAACGAAATTGACCTTGTGCTGTTTTTCCGCGACCCTCTCACCGCACAGCCTCACGAGCCTGATGTAAACGCGCTTTTGCGTCTTTGCGATGTTCATAACATTCCGCTTGCGACAAACGTTGCGACGGCGGAGGTTCTCGTGCGCGGAATGGAGCGCGGCGACCTTGAATGGCGCGATATTGTAAATCCGAAAAGCAACAGAAATATATAAATAATTTTTGGGGTGATTTTATGAAAGACATTGTAAAAGAAACCATTGAAAACCTTAAGAAAAACAATATGGACGCGTATTATGCCGAGAAAAAAGAGGACGTTTTGCCTATCGTGAAAAGCCTTCTTAAAAACGGTGAAACAATCACGAGCGGCGGCTCGGTGACTCTTAAAGAATGCGGTGTTTTGGACTTTGTGAAAAACGGCGATTACAATTTTCTCGACCGTTACAAAGATGGTCTGACGCCCGAAGAGCGCGAGAAAATCTACCGCGACGCGTTTTTTGCGGACACATATTTTATGAGCAGTAACGCGATTATCAAAGACGGCGTTTTGTATAACGTTGACGGCAACGCAAACAGGGTTGCGGCGCTTATGTACGGTCCGAAATCGGTTATTGTTATAGCCGGCGAAAACAAAATTGTGAATAACTTTGACGAGGCGGTAAAGCGTGTTAAAGAAGTTGCCGCACCGCTCAACACAAAAAGGCTCAACTGTGCGACATACTGCAAGGAAACGGGCAAATGCGTAAATGCAAGCGTCGGTGCGGACGAACCGTATGCAGGCTGTGCAAGTGACGGCAGAATTTGCGCAAACTATGTTATAAGCGCATATCAAAAGCACCCGGGCAGAATTAAAGTAATCATCGTAGGCGAAAACCTCGGATATTAAGATAAAACAAAAAGCAGACATTTTAACAAATGCCTGCTTTTTTAATATGTAAGGGGATTATTCCTCTGCTTCAGCGTTGTTATACGCTTCAATAACGGCGTCCTCAATAAGTTTTCTCGTTTCAATATTGATAGGATGAGCAACATCTTTAAAAGTGCCGTCCTTTAATCTTTTGTTAGGCATTGCAACAAAAACTTTGCCGTTGTTTTCAATAACCTTAACGTCATGAATTGCAAAGCAATCGTCAATGGTGATTGATGCGATTGCACGCATTTTACCCTCCGTGGCGAATTTTTTGATTTTAATACTTGTAATGTTCATAGCACCCGTTCTCCTTTGCAGTTAAATATGTATATTGGAATTATATCCCAAATTGTTAAAAATGTCAATATTTTATCGAGTTTTGCAAAGAAATTTGTGGATATTATACATAATGCCGACCGTGCTTTTAGCAGATATGCCATAACACATTGCAGAGCACAATTTGCGCGCCGAAATTTGCAAGGCGGTAATTTTGAGAAAAACGTGTAAAAATTTTACACAACTTATTGCAAATGTGAAAAATATGTGATATAATTTTTCACATAAATTTAACAGCAGTGTATACTGCAATGAAATGGCATAAAATGAACAGAAAATTTATTTCAAAAATACTCATAACCGCGTCGGTAATCTCGGCAATATCGCCGTTTGCCGTGCTTGCGGACGGCGACGGCATGAACGGCATAAAAATCGGCTTGGCAATGCCGGACGGAAACGGAGGCACTGTGGTTGTGCCGATTGACGGCAATTCGTCCAAAAACTTTGACTTTAATTTCGGCACCGACAACGGCAAAAAAATAGTTGAAGAATATACAAAAGAAACGGGTCTTACGGGAAGTTTTGCCAACTTTTCGCGCTCGTCCGTAAACAGCGCATTTCCCGATGTATTGCCGTATAACTGGTTTTATTCCGAGGTTATGGATTCTGCTCAACTCGGCTTGTTTAAGGGCAACACCGACGGCACATTCTCGCCGAACGGCAATTTGACCTATGCCGAGGCGGTTGCGCTGGCGTCGCGCGTACATTCGGTTTACTACGACAATACATATGTTTATGACATCTATGCAAACAAGGCTTATACAAGGCATTGGTCCGACAATATTGCAAACTATGCCTATGAATACGGCATAATTGACGAAGAAGTGCTTTCGTCGCCCGATAGTGCGTGCACAAGGGAGCAAATGGCAGACCTTTTTGTATATGCCATAATGCCGGATATTGAGGAAACAAACAATATGTTTACGGCAGGGATTTTTAATTCGGTAAACAGTTTGTCAACCGCGCCCGAAAATACCGATTCGGTGCCGATACAAACGTTATATAAAGCAGGCATTATGATTGGCGATTCCAAAGGTTTCAGAGCGTCAGAGCCGATAACAAGGGCGGAAACGGCGTGCATTTTAAACAGGCTTGTAACTCCCTCCAAACGCAAAACGGCAAGCGGAAGCACAAAAACGGCGACTTCGACTAAATTCAGCACAGACATTCCCAAAGACCCAGCGACAGGCAAGTTCATTCCAACAAATGACCCCACGATGGCAGCCTACAACAGACCCGAGTTAGTCAACTTCATCTACACAACCATGCAAGATGCTTGGTTTGAAGGTGGTGTAGGCAATTATCAAGGCTTATACAACACAGGTCGTTCAATGATGGCAGATGCTTTTGGTGGCTTTGTACGCTATGAAAAGAACATGTATTCTAATGGTATAACGGTGTCAAAAAAGTTTGTTTCACGTGAAACATATAACACTCTTACAGAAAAAGTAATAGGTAATGCACCTTGTGGGACAGTAGAAGATATAAAAGCAGGTGATTATATATCAATACCAAATTGGGTAAATGCAAGGATGCTCGTAGCAGAACGCAAATCCAATTCAGTGATAGTGATAGAACCCACATCAAGTTCTTCAGCGGTATTCAGATGGAGAGAATATACCTTTGACCAGCTTGAAGTCAAACTGGGTAATGATGACTCAGTGATAGAACATCTTGAATTTAAAAACTTACAGTAGCATAATAGAGAGGGGTATATTTACTCCTCTCATTTTATTTGTGCACAGCACCGCAGTATACAAACGGACACACGAAAAAAGCACCTGCATATGCAAGTGCTTTTTTGGAGCTACTGGTCAGAATCGAACTGACAACCTGCTCATTACGAATGAGCTGCTCTGCCATTGAGCCACAGTAGCAAAGTTTTATCGGCAACATCAAATATTTTAACATAAATCTCACCGCAAGTCAACATATTTATGAAAAAAATTGAATATTATTTCAAAAATTTTCATTAAATTATTAAATATATTGACTTTTTTGCGCCAAAGGGGTAAAATTACTATAAATGGGAGGACTGAATTTTGGAAATTGTAAAAGATGTTTTGCTCGATTCGTTAAAAATGCTGCCGCTTTTGTTTGTTGTTTACGCGGTTATAGAATTTTTGGAGCACAAAAATAACAACTCGTCATATCATATACTTATGAAACAAAAAAAGCTGGGGCCGTTTCTCGGTGCGGTTTTCGGTTGTATTCCGCAGTGCGGTTTCAGCGTTATAGCGTCCGACCTATATTCGCGCAGGGCAATCACCGTCGGCACGCTTTTGGCGGTGTTTTTGTCAACGTCGGATGAGGCAGTGCCTATTCTCATCACAAACCCGTCGTTTTTTCCCGACGCGCTTAAAATTTTGGGAATTAAGCTTATAATCGCCGCGGTTTTCGGATATATTGCGGATTTTATCATAAAAACCGAAACGGGACACGAATGCGAAAAAAAGGAAAGCCACACGCATTTTCACGGCAACTGCGAGCCGTGCGACCACGGAATTTTGCAGTCGGCGCTCATTCACTCGGCGAAAATTTTCGTTTTCATATTTTTGGTGTCGCTCGCGCTTGAGTTTGTTATGGAAAACGCGGTCGGCGACAATGTTTTTGACTTTTTCAACACGCACACCGTTCTCCAGCCGTTTTTGACCGCGCTGGTAGGACTTATTCCGAACTGTGCCGCGTCGGTTATTCTTACGCAGTGCTTTATTGCCGGCAAAATCACGCTCGGTGCGCTTATCGGCGGACTCTGCACGGGCGCCGGAGTGGGACTTGTGGTGCTTTTTAAATTTAACAAAAACACCGCGCAAAACTTTTTGATTTTGATTTCTTTGTATTTATGCGGTGTGTTTTCGGGCATAATATTGCAAATGATTTTATAAATTTTTGGGAATATTATTTATGAAAGGCGGAATTTATATGAATTTTTTTGAAGAACTCACGGTAAAAGTTAAAAAAGGCGCAAAAACCGCGGTTAAAGCGTCGGGCGACGTTGCGAATTTTACGAAAAACAAAATGCTTCTTGCCGACCTTAAAGACCAAATCCGCGAAAAGGAAATGAAAATCGGTCATATTGTTTACTGCAAGTCTAAAGAGATTGAATGTGAATTTGACGGCGAAGACATTGAAATTCTGTGCGATGAGATAGAGTCGCTCAAGGGCAAAATTGCAGATGTTGAACTTGAAATCAACGAATTTAAAAACGCAAAAATCTGCGAAAACTGCGGTGAGGCATCAAACAAAAACAACGACTATTGCCCCAAATGCGGACATAAATTCTAAAAAAATCGGACGGAATAACATTCCGTCCGAAATTTTTTTAAATTTTGGAAAAATTGCGGAACTTTTTTTGTTTTTCAAACGTCTAATAGGTACAGAATAAATTTTTGGGAGGACAACAAAATGAAAAAACTGATTTGTGTAAGTTTAAGTATTGCAATGCTTATCACGTCGCTTTTTGTGCCGAGCGCGTTTGCGGCGGACGAGGGCGTTGAGCAGGCAATTCTCACGGCGAAAAATCTTTTAGACATTTCGGACGACCGATATGTTATCGACGAATTTTCGCAGAACGGAGAGGACTATAATCTTTCGTGGAAAAACCGCGACGAGAGTGTTCTCGATGGCATTTCCGCAACCGTTTCGGGCGGTGAAATCACCTCGTATTATAAAAACTACGAGCGCGACTATGACAGAATGAAATTCCCGACGGTTACAAAAGAGGACGCGCAGGCAAAAGCCGAAAGCTTTATCGCAAAGGTTTGCCCGACCGTTTTTGAAAATATGAAAATCGAACGTTCAAACTTTGAGCGTTATGCCGGCGGAACCTACACTTTTACATATACGCGCTATTACGACAGTGTTCCCGTGCGCGACCAGGAAACTTACGTTGAGGTTGCGGCGGACAGCGGCGAGGTTGTCGGATTTAACACAAACTACGACCGTAATCTGACTTTTGAAGACAAGAACGGCGCAGTCGGCTTTGAAAAAGCAAAAGACGGATATATTAAAAATTTCGGCTATGAGCTTAAATATGTTTTAAAATACGACGACAAGGAAAAAACCAACAATGCGTTTCTTGCGTATGTGCCGAATGATGTGAAATATTATACTTATCTTGACGCTATGACCGGTGAACTTGTGGACGTGAAAGATTTAATGTTCGAGAGCCGAGGCGGTATGGGAGATAAGCAATCGGCGGCAATGGGTATGCTTTCGGGTGATACAAACAATGCAAAATCGGAAAACGGCGCGGTTTTGTCAAAAGAAGAACAGGCGCTTAACGAGGAAATTGCAAAGCTTCCAAAGCAGGACGAGATTGTAAACAAAATAAAGGCTGTTGAGGAATTTAAAATCGACGGCGGATATACAGTTGAAAGATACGAAATTTTCAAAAATTACGACGGCGAATACTTTGCGTCGGTTGAGCTTTCAAACGAGGGCGCAAAACGCGGTGAAGATTACACGACAAAATATATAAAATACAATCTTACTGCGAACCGTTTGGAAAATTACAGTTCATACGGCACAGACATAAGAACGGAAAACGACAAAAAAGCCGATTTTTCGGATATGGAAGAAAAATCGCAGAAGTTTATTGACGAGTATTATGCCGAATTTGCAAATGAATTTAAGTATACAAAAGATGTAAATTCCGATTATGTATATAAATTTAACAGAATTTACGGCGGAATAAAAGTAAACAGCAATTTTATAAGCTTTGCATATGACGAATACACAGGCGAGCTTACAAACGTAAATTTCAACCGCGATGAGGCAAAATTTGCGTCCAAAGAAAATGTTAAAAATATTGACGAACTTTACAGCAAAATACTCACAAGCGATACCTTAAAGCTTAACTACATTGTTTACAGAAAATACGGCGCAGACAACAAACTTATGCACGCAGCAAAGCTTGTTTACTCGCTTGACGACAACTACACTTTGTATGACGCGAATACGCTTGACGAGGTTGATTACAGCGGTGAACATCCCGTTGAGAGAACATATAATTACGACGATATTGAAAATCACTATGTAAAACCGTATGCCGAAAAGCTTGCACAGCTTGACATCGGTTTTGACGGCACAAGCCTCCGTCCCGACGAGAGCGTTACAAAACGCGACTATTTGGCGCTTATTGCACTTGCGGACAACAGATATTATTTTGATTATGCAAGCGACCAGCTGGCTAAAATAATGATAAGAAACGGAATTATCGAAAAAGACGACAAAAACCTTGACGAGCCCGTTTCGCGTATTGACGCGGTAAGATTTATGATTAACAAGCTCGGCTACAAGGAGGTTGCGTCGAAAACGAGCATTTTCAACTGCCCGTTTGCCGACATTCCCGAAAATATGGTAGGTTACGCAACGCTCGGCGCGGCATTCGGTATTGTTTCGGATAAGTCGGATGTTTTGGACGCGCAGACAAATCTTACACGCGCGGACGCACTTATAATTATATACAATTACCTTACAAGGGAATAATTTCCGCAAAATAAGGCAAGAATAAAGACGGTGTAAAAGCCGTCTTTATTTTTTTGCAAAGGAGTAAAAACGATGAAACAGTATGTGGAAATTATTGATGTTTTTGCACGTGAAATTCTCGATTCGCGCGGAAATCCGACAGTCGAGGCTGAAGTTGTTACCGACGACGGATTTGTCGGCACGGCGGCAGTTCCGTCAGGTGCGTCTACGGGAATTTACGAGGCAGTGGAACTTCGCGACGGCGGAAAAAGATATATGGGTAAAGGCGTTGAAAATGCGGTTAAAAACGTTAACGACAAAATATCCGAGGCGCTTGTCGGCGTGAATGTTTTAAATCAGCGCCAAATTGACAAAATTATGTGTGACCTCGACGGGACAAAAAACAAGGAAAATCTCGGCGCAAACGCGATTTTGGCTGTGTCGCTCGCGTGCGCAAAAGCGGCGGCAAAGTCATGCGGACTTCCGCTTTACAAGTACATCGGCGGCTGCAACGCGCACACGCTTCCCGTGCCTATGATGAACATTTTAAACGGCGGTGCGCACGCAGACAACAACATTGATATTCAGGAATTTATGATTATGCCCGTCGGCGCAAAGTGTTTTAAAGACGCACTGCGAATGTGCGCTGAGGTGTTCCACAGCTTGAAATCGCTGTTAAAATCGGACGGATATTCAACTGCGGTTGGCGACGAGGGCGGTTTTGCACCGTCTTTTTCAAAGGACGAGGAGGCGCTTTCATATATTGTTGAGGCGATAAAAAAAGCCGGATACAAAACCGAAACCGACTTTATGATTGCCGTTGACGCGGCGTCATCGGAATGGACAACGGGCGAGGGAGGAGAGTATCTTTTGCCCAAGGCGAACAAAAAAATGACGCGTGATGAGCTTGTGTCATACTGGGAGGATTTGTGCAGTCAGTATCCCATAATTTCAATAGAGGACGGCGTCGCCGAGGACGACTGGGAGGGCTGGAGTCTTCTTACCGAAAGACTCGGTAAAAAAGTTCAGCTTGTCGGCGACGACCTTTTTGTTACCAATACCGAACGTCTTGAAAAGGGAATTGAAAAAAACGTTGCAAATTCAATTCTCATAAAAGTTAACCAAATCGGCACGCTTACCGAAACTCTTGAGGCGGTGCAAAAGGCAAACAGGGCAGGGTACACGGCGGTTATTTCGCACCGTTCGGGCGAAACCGAGGATACCACCATTGCAGACATTGCGGCAGCGCTCAACGCCGGACAGATTAAAACGGGCGCACCGTCTCGCACCGACAGAGTGGCAAAATACAACCGTCTTTTGCGCATTGAAGAAGAGCTTGACGGCGAATGTGAGTATCTCGGCAAGGACGCTTTCTTTTGTATAAAATGACATTAAGGGTGATGAAAAATCACCCTTTTTACATATAAAAAGTGTAAAAAATTATCATTTGCACCAAATATGTAAGTGATTTCTGGTAAAACATTGAAAAAAATTTTCTTATATGTTATAATTTTTACACTAGAAATATAAGTTATGGAGGCACATAATGGATAAAATAAAGATGCTTGACGGCGAGTGCTGGTGGGGCGGAAAAGTTCCGAGCGGCTGTGATATGCCGTTTGATGAAAACAGTGACTGTACTTTTGACATTGAGTCGCGCGATGGTGAAAACGATCAGTCCGCATCGCTTTTTCTATCGTCGTGCGGACGTTACATATGGAATGACAACCCGTTTGCCATAAAATTCAATAAGGGCGAAATTTCGCTTGAGTGTGCATACGGCACTGATTTTGAAATCGGCGAGGGTTATAAAAACTTAAAGGGTGCTTATCTTGCGGCGGCGAAGAAACATTTTTCATTTAACGGTGAACTTCCCGACAAGCTTTTCTTCACATCACCGCAGTATAATACGTGGATGGAGCTGGGCACAGACCAGACGACCGAAAACATTTTGAATTATGCGAGAGGAATTTTGGAAAACGGACTTCCTGCCGGTGTGCTTATGATTGACGGCGGCTGGCAGGAGGATTACGGCGTTCTGGAATTTCACAAGGGCAAAATTCCCGACCCGGCATATCTTATTTACGAGCTTCACAAACTTGGATTTAAAGTTATGCTTTGGACTTCTCCGATTGTTTCGTCGGCAGGTGTGAGATTTAAATATTTGCGCAGCAAGGGCTATCTTTTAAAGGACAAAGACGGTGAAATTGCGGTCAGAAGATGGTGGAGCGGATTTAGCGCGATGCTTGATTTTACAAATCCCGACGCGGTAAAATGGTTCCGCGGGCAGCTTGACAGTCTTATTGAACGTTACGGAGTGGACGGATACAAGTTTGACGCCGGCGACGCGAGCATTTACTGCCGCGATGACGATGCATATGTTAAAACTGCACCGAGAAATCACACAACGGCGTTTAATATTATGGGAGAAAAATACAAATTTAACGAATTCCGTGCAGCGCACAATTCGGGCGGACGTCCTATTGTCGCACGGCTTCACGATAAAAATCACAGCTGGGACAATATCGGTCTTAACACGCTTATTCCCAACACAACCGTGCAGTCGCTTTTGGGATATGCTTATTGCTGTCCCGATATGGTTGGCGGCGGAATGATCGGCAGTGTGAACAGTGCAAACGATACTGACGGCGAGCTTTTCATACGTTGGTCGCAGGCAAACGCACTTATGCCTATGATGCAGATTTCGCTTGCTCCGTGGAGAGTTTTGAGCAGTGAAAATTACGAAATCGTTAAAAAGTCGATTTGTCTGCACAAAGAATACGGCGAGCATATTTATGCGCTTGCGCAAAACAGTGCAAAAACAGGCGAGCCGATTTTCAGAAATATGGAATATGAATTTCCGAGTGAGGGGTTTGAGCACGTTTGCGACCAGTTTATGCTGGGAAGTGACATAATGTCAGCGCCTGTTCTGACAAAGGGCGCAGCAAAACGCTCGGTTAAATTCCCCAAGGGCGAGTGGGCGGACAAAGACGGAAATATTGTTTCGCACGGAGGCGAAACAAAAGAATTTGATGCACCGATTGACACGCTTTTATATTTCAAAAAAGTAAAATAATTTTAAATAAACATAATTAAAAACGGCAGTTATTAAAACTGCCGTTTTTGCTATATTTCGGGGTTGTCTTTAAATTTTATCGTGACCGACGAGCCTGTGCCGAGTTCGCTTTCGATAAGCAAATCCGCATTGCCGCCCCACAAAAGTTTTAATCTTTTGTATGTGTTGCAAATGCCTATGCCTTTTCCCGTAAGGCTTAAATCCTTGCTTGTAAATTTGTTGCGGAGTTTTTCAAGTTCCTCTTTTTTCATTCCGCAGCCGTTGTCCGATATAACAATAACAATAAAACCGTTTTGCGCATAAATTTTAATTTTTATAACACAGTTTTCAGATTTGTTGTCAAACGCGTGGAAAAAGCAGTTTTCCATGATCGGCTGGAGAATGAGTTTGAGAGTCTTGCGGTTGAGAAGATTTTCGTCAATATCCCATATAAATTTAAATCTTCCGGGAAAACGTATATCCCAAATAGAGAGGTAATTTTTTGTGTTTTCTATTTCGTCGCCGAGAGATACGGTTTCGTTTGCACGGCTTATGGAATATCTGAAAATTTTCGATAAATTTCCTATAACCTTGCTTGTGGAAAAATCGCCGTATTTAAGCAGGTTGAGGTTAATCATTTCAAGAGTGTTGTATAAAAAGTGGGGGTTAATCTGCTGTTGGAGCGCATTCAGTTCTGCCTGAATTTTAAGCGCATTCGCGCGTTCTTCTTCCCGCATAAGCGAGAGCTTATCTTCGGTGATTTTCTTGATATGCCGTATCATTTTGTTGTAAACGTTCAGCATTTCCTCAATTTCGTTCGTTTCGTCCGATATTTTATCGAGCGGATATTCCGATGCCTCGGCGGCAGACATTGCGCTTTTCACTCTTTCAAGCGGACTTAAAAATTTTGACGAGTATCTCCACGAGATAAGCAGAACAACCACAAGAAGTGATAAAATCGCAAAAATATCGAGGCTGATGGTGGTGTAAATACTGCTTTTAAGTTTGGATACGCTTGTGAAAGTGTATAGCTTCCAGCCGAAATTTTTGTAATCGGAGGTGAATACAATTTCAGGCGAATTGCCGTTTATAAGCTTTTGTTTTTTCGCGCTGTCTATAAGCGTGCTCTGGAAAATTGTGTTTCCGCGCAAATCGACCAGCATATAGCCTATATCTGCATTCGCAACCGAAAAGCTCGGCGCTTCCATTTTAAAAATTATAACCTCGTATGTACCGGCATATGTTCTTGTCATAAGTCCGATTGCGCTGTCGCCGAAAAGGTCGGTGGGAATATAAACGAGCGCTTTTTCGCCCGGTGCGTTTCTGCACGCCTCTGAAACGCGCGACACAAATTTCGGGTTTATGATTCCGACCTGACTTTCGTTCGGTATGCTTACAAGATTATATTTTGAGTCGAGCGTCACTTTGTACTTTATGCGGGTCAAAAAATCGTCGCTGATTGTTTCGCCGTCAAGGCAAAATGCGTTTATGTAAAAGTCGAAATTATCCATAAGCTGCTGCGAAAGCTGACGGTGCGACACCTGCGCTTTGTCTTTTATAAAGCGGTTTGACATAAGGTTAAAGGTTGTAAGATACATCGCCGACGAAACGATTGCCGGCAAAAGAATTGCAAAAATCATTGCGTAAAATATATTTTTGCTTATGTCCGAGCGCGGTTTCGCCGAATGGGGCAGACTCAAATAATCAAAGTTTTCAATTTCGTCGCTTTTGTTGTTAAGATAGAAAAATCCGTTGAGTATGCTGTACGGCTCCATAATGCGGTTTGCGTATTTTTCGGAAACGGCAAACGACCATTTGACGAATGCAAAGCACAGAAGAAGCATTGTGCCGATAAACAGAAAATCGGCAAAATTATAGTGAAATCTGCTCTTTATAACGGTGGTGAACATTGATGTTGTATGTATCGGCAGATTTTTTGTGCTGTTTTTTTCATATACGCTGTTAACGGCAAAATCGCCGCCCTTGGTATAAAAAGCAGTATTTGAATTGTCGAGGAGTGCAACGCTTGAATTTGTAAGCCCGGTATCGGCAAAAATATCGTCGAAAAAAGAACTGTTGTATATTATTATGCACAAAACGTCGTCTTTAATGGTGTAATATGTAATTTTGCCGTCCAGCTCATCCAGCATTTTTTCATAGTCCGATTTCATAGTATCGGGAACTTTGATATCTTTGTAATCATTTTTATCAAAAACAAAAATACGCTGATAGTTAAGCGTAAAAGCGTTGTTTTCAAAATTCTGAATAAGGGGCAGATATTCAAGTTCAAGTTTGCCCATTGACGAAAAAGTTTTGTGAAGATAACTTACGGAAAACTGATTCGGGTTGCGTCCGATAAGATAATATCCCTCGAAATATGTTTCCGAAAGTACAGAATTTTCAATGGTTTTCTTTATTTTGTCATACCGCTGACCGTTTTCGGCAGGCGGAGCAAAAACCAGGTTATCACGGCAGAAAGAAAGCGCCGACGAACTTCTGAAAAGCTCTATAAGATTGTCGGTTTTGACATTTAACGTGTCCGCCTCGGAAAAATAATGATATTTCTGAAATTCCAGCGTTTGCCGATAGCTTGTAAATTTTGTTTTAAGATATGACGACGAAATGGTCACAAACAAAAACGCCTGCACGCAGATTGCGAGTATGCGGATTAGAAGCATTATTTTTTTGTGATATGAATTTTTAGTCGTTTTCACTGTGCTCACTCCTGAAAGTATAGGGGGTAAGACCTGTCTGCTTTTTGAATGCAAAGGTAAAATATCTGGGGTTTGAATATCCGACCGTTTCGGCAATTTCGTTTATTTTGTAGGCAGGGTTTTTAAGGAGCTTTTTCGCCGCGTCAATGCGCAGTTTTGTCAAAAGCTCGGTAAAGCCTATGCCGACTTCGGTTTTTATAACGCGTGAAAGGTATGTCGGGTTTGAATATATGTGCGACGCAACGTCGGTAAGCGTAATCTGTTCGCTGTAATGCTCGTTCATATATTCAAGCGCGGCGGATACGATATGATTTTTTGAATGTGCACCGATTTTTATGGCGCTCTGCGTCTTTTCAAACCGCTCATCCAGCCTTTTTGTCATCTCGCTGAACGTTTCTTTCCATTCGTCAATGTCGATGGGTTTTAAAAGGTAGTTGAAAACATCATTTTTAAGACAGTGTTTTACAAATTCAAAATCATTATAACCCGAAAGCGCCGCGATTTCAATATTTTTGTTGTATTCCTTAACAAGGCGTATAAGTTCCAGCCCGTCCATAAGAGGCATCTTTATATCGGTAAGAAGAATATGCACCTCATTGTTTTTAATGTATTCATATGCGGCGCGTCCGTTTTCAACGGTTGCCGCAACGCTGATGTTAAACTCCGCCCAGTCAAGATATGACAGTCCTTCTCTGATATTCGGTTCGTCGTCGGCGATAAGAAGCTTATACATTTTTACCTCCAAAGTTTCATAGTAGCTACATTATATATTTTACACGAAAATTTTTTCATTGCAAGATGTTTTATAGAAATTATACAATAAAATATTTGAAAATGATAGTCATTTTGCCGATTATGTAAAAATTTATGAACAAAAGCAAAATTTTATACGTTGTGGATATTGCGTGACAATGGTATAATTTTAATATAAAATACTGCACGTTTTTGTGCAAACATTACAATATATAAGGAGAATGAGAAGATGAGAAAATCACTTTGCTTGCTTATTGCAATCGCTGTTATGATGTCGTGCACACTTAACGCCTTTGCAGTAACAGAGCTCACCACTTCAACCGGAATGGAAACAATCCGTATTGACGGCAGAAACGGTAAGTATTTCTATTATGACCCGTTAACCGGTAAAGTTTCGGCTGATTCATCAACAACCGCGACGGGGCTGGGTGATCTTATTATGCCGACAAAGGAAAATTCTGCATATGCGTTTACTGCAGAAACAAACGGCACTGTTTATCATTATCAGGTGCTTGATGAAACTGTAGTTGACGGTGAAAAGCAGTATTTTATATACTGCAATGACCTTTACGGTACAAACCCCACGGCGTATCCGACAAATGTGTTTGACCCTGATGTGGAGGGGACTATTGCAAACTGGCTCAATATATCCTTTTTAAACGGCGAGCAAGGTGACGGAATGGTTGCGCTTGATGAAAACATAAAAGGTCATATAGTTCAGCACGACTGGCTTGTTGAGGCAAACAAAAATGCGCCGGAAGGTTATCCGACGACTGACTATTCGGTAAACTGCAAAATTTCTCTTCTTTCAATTACCGAATATGCAAAGTATGCTAAAAAAATCGGTTGGGGTGCGTATGTAAATGGTACGATGACTTCGGGCGGAATTCATATATTTTTCAGATCGCCGGTAGGCAACCGGACAAATTTAAGAACTTTATACGCACAAAGCGGTTGTACAGCTAATGTTGCGTCTTCGTACGCAACAGCGCAAATACGTCCGGCATTTTATATAAGTGAAAATTATTTCAGACAAAACAAACTTACGGGGTACGGCAATTTTGTTTCATCAATTATAAAGGAAAACAATACACGCGATTCGCTTAAAGAACTCGGGTATTCCGATGAAGAAATCAACGGAATTTTTACCGATGAAACACTCACTTTTGACAGCGTAACCGTTTCGGGTGACGGACTTGTCGGCAGTGAACTCTCGGTTTCGGCGGTATATTCCGATGGCGTTGAGGAAAGATGCGATACTTCGGCGACGATTATAAAATGGTATTCCGCATCCTCCGAAAACGGCGAATATACAAAAATCAACGGTGCGGACAGCGAAACTTATACAATCGGCGTGTCGGACGGCGGAAAGTATATAAAAGCGTCGGTGACTCCTGTTTCGCTTGACGGCTCTTACGGTATCGAGAAAATGTCGGACAACGCAGTTAAAGCAAAAGGCCATATAAATGCGGTTGCACCGTCGGTTCTTACCTCCACAACATCATTTTATACAAATGACGGCCGTATTTCGGCACAGAGTCCCGAAAATGAATTTGTGTCCAAGAATGATGATGGTGAGTTTACATATTCACTTTTGAATACCGATACAAAAGACGGTGATATAGTTTTCCTTGTCTTTTCAAACGATAACTATGGTGATGTGAGTACGGTAAGCGAAATTTTCCATACAAACAATACATTTAATCCCGACGACAAAACAAACATTGCACACTGGCTCAATAACGAATTTTTAAACGGTGAGGGAAGTGCACAGAACGGAAACAAGTCAGTATTTGATCAAACCGCAGCGCAGTATGCGCTTGTAAACGACTGGTATGTTGAGGGTAATGGTTGCGGTGAGAACGCAAATTATAAAACCACCTCTGTTACACAGAATGACTACACAGCAACCTGTAAAATTGCGCTTTTGTCGTACAGTGAATATTTAAAATATCACGACAAAATCGGTTATAAAGCAACTTCAACCATTGCGAGCTCCGGTGACAGAACACTTCTTCGTTCACCCCATACAGGCAGAGCATATACGATGAAGTTTTTCGGTTCGGGTACAGGCAGTATTTCAAATCAGAATATGGCGAACGAGCTTAATTCAGACGGCAGTGTAAAAAACGAATATTCTTTCTACTGCGAAACAAACCCGGTTGTTATCCGCCCGGTAATGTATTTGAGCATTGACTACTTTAAAAATGCAAAACTTGCAAAAGCGGGCGATAACGTTAAAAAGACAATCAGAGAAAATATTCCGAAAAACGATCTTTTGGGACTGTATACCGAAGATGAGCTTGTAAGCATTTTGGGGTATTCCTCCGACAGAACGGACGTTTCGGACGCGATTGTTTACGGTATTGCGGCGGCAGGCGAAACGCTCGGTATTTACTATGACGAGTCTGCTCTCCCCGAAACCGCGGATGTTACAGTATCGTGGTATGTTTCGGACAGTGCGGACGGTTCGGGCAGACAGGAATTTGAAGGTATGCGCTACACAATTCCGTCAAATTATGAAGGAAAACACATCACCGCACATTTTGATGTTACCGACACAGCAAGCGGTGAAAAGCTTAAATCCGAGAAAATCTATGCAGGTCAGGTAAAAGGTGCGCAGACAATAAGTGCGGTATGCACGGTAAATGACAGCAGAAATGTATCGTTTACAATTAAAAATAAATCGGGCAATGGTGAAAAATCAGCGCGCGTGATTGCGGCGGGCTTTGACGAAAACAACATTATGCTCGGTATTCAGAGCAAAACATACAGTCTTGCGTCTGATGTTACCGACCGAATTTCAATAGATGAAATTGCAAATGCGGTTGTTTACAGAGTTTTGATTTTGAACGTTGATGACAATAGTCCGCTTTGTGCTTTGACACTGCGATAGGAAAGGAGATTTAAAAGGTATGACAGTAAAGAAAAAAATATTTACGGCATTTGCGTCGGCGCTTGCGGTGCAGACGGCATTTTCAGCCTGCTTTGCCGAAATTGAATTCAAACCAGAAAACGGCGGATATTCGCTTGTCGGCACAAACGAGGTTTACGACGGAAATTATCTGTCGGTTATCGTAGAGCATAACGACGGCACCGAAACGGTTACCGACCACGCGTCGTATACCGTAATTGATAGGGACGGAAATTTTTCGTACCATTTTGCATTAAAACCCGACGCGGTATCGGCGGATTACACCGTTAAAGTTTCCGCGCCGAACAAGGGCATAGTTTTCACAACTCCGTTTTCTCACGCGGACGAAAGCAAAAAAGCGGAAATTATAAAATATTTAAACGGTGACAAAATGCCGGCTGAAGCACTTTCCGAGGCGGTTAAATATTCAATGGTTTCATATCCCGAAAACAAGCGCGATACTTTCCCGTCAAGCTGGACGGACGATTATAAAAAGCTTGTGTATTCGCAGATTGCCGAGCACGGATTTACAGAGGCAAACTACGCGCTGAAAATCAATCAGATTTACGCTGTAACCGAGCTTGCGTTTGCAAACAATGAAAATATTGCGGAAATTGTTAAACGAAACATTGATTATCTTGGATTTAAAGATTTTGCGGACTTTTACAAACTTTACACCGCAAATTCGGACGATATAAACGCGCTGATACTTAAAAATGAATTTTCAAACATCACCGAAACGCAGAAAGTTTTTAAAGAGGTAACGGTGCTTAGCGAAATCAATAAAGCGCAGTCGCCGAGTGCGGTTGTGACTGTTATTGACAGTAATTCCGGCCTTTTCGATAAATCGGTTACCGACCTTGACGACAACAGTAAAATTTCACTTGCCGGAAAGATAATCGACGCAAGGGAAAAAGGCACAATTTTAACAAAAATGTCTGAGGTTAAATCATATATTCCGTCAGAGGACGGCAAAACTCCCGGCGGTTCAACCACACCTTCAAAAGGTTCGTCCGGTTCAGGCTCGGGTTCGGGTTCAAAAATGACGGTCGTTCCGAGCGGAAACATCACCGACACAAAAGACGAGCTTATGAGCTTTGCAGATATTAACGAAGCAAAATGGGCAAGAGAAGCCATTGAAAGCCTTGTTGCGAAAAACGTTATAAAGGGTTACGATGACGGCGATTTTAAACCCAACGCAAACATCACGCGCGAGGAATTTGTTAAAATTGTTGTCGGCGCGTTCGGAGTTGAAGTTTTAGAGAGCGAAAGCGTATTTGACGATGTTTCAAACGACAGCTGGGCGAAAAATTACATCTCCGCGGCGAAAAATGCAAAAATTATAAACGGAATAAGCGAAAATATTTTCGGACTGGGCAGAAACATTACGCGTGAGGATATGGCGGTTATGCTGGTAAATGCGTACGAGGCGAAAATCAGAGCAATAAACGACGGCATGCACGCATTTGCAGATGACGCACAAATTGCGGATTATGCAAAATCGGCAGTTGCAAAGCTTTACGGCGCCGGTGTGATTTCGGGTTATGAGGACGGCACGTTCCTGCCGAAAAACAACGCAACCCGTGCAGAGGCGGCTCAAATGGTTTATAAGATACTAAAAATAGGGGAGTAGAATAAATGAATAAGAGAATAACAGCATTTATAACAGGAATTGCTATGTTGCTTACACTCTGCGTCTGCACTTCGGTTTTTGCCGAAAATGACAGTGCCGCGGCAAACGACGCTGCATATGACGAGGCAGTAACCCTGCTTTCCGCACTCGGCGTAAACAGCTTGTCGGCAACCGACAAAAACGTTACCTATAATGTGTTTTACGACGCACTTTCAAACATTTTGTCACAGGGCGGTGCGGCGCTTGATATTTCCGACCTTACGGGTATTTCGTTCAGCCGTACGTCGGGCAACACAGGTCTTACATACGAGGACGCGGTGCGCAGTCTTGTAAACCTTTTGGGATACAAGGCGCAGACAGACCCGGCGAACGGAAGTTTTGCGGTTTATGCCTCGATTGCAGGCAGAATAGGCCTCCTTTCGGACGTTGAGAATGCTGACGGTAAAACAATAAACGCACGAAACACGGCGGTTATGCTCAAAAACGCGCTCGACACCGATATGCTCCAGGTTAAAACCCTCGGCACAAAGATAAGCTATGAAACCGTAAAAGGCGAAACGCTCCTTTATGTTTACAGAGGAATTAAAAACGACGAGGGTGTTGTTGAGGCAAACGGATACACTTCGTTTTTCTCGCCCGACGGTATGGGCAAAGACCGAGTAAAAATCAACGGCATTATGTATGAGGACGAGAAAAACTCAGCAGGCGATTTAATCGGCTATGCGGTTAAATATTACTATTACGACACCGGCAAAATCGACAAAATTGTAACGGCGTATAAAAATGACGAGTTAAACGACGTTATTGAAATCAACGGCAACTTTACGGGACTTGAGGGCAGAAAAGTTTACTACACAAACGCTAACGGCAAAGAGAAAAACGTTACAATCCCCGGCAGTGTGCCCGTAATTTACAACGGTGCGGCGCTTTCGTCGTACAAAAGTTCGGTGTTCGATTTCTCGGACAGCTGTGCATATCTTATTGACAATGACAACGACGGCAAAATCGAAGTCGTTGTAATTTGGAAAAGTACGGAATATTACGTTAACAGCGTTGATACAATTCTTACAAAAATTCACGACGGAATTGGAAATCAGCTTATAGATTTGAGCGAGTCGAGTGAGTTTGACCGCATAAGATTTTATGACGAAAACGGCAACAAAACAACGTTTTACAGCATAGGTGCAGGTGACCTTCTCACCGCGTATATAAGCAATGACGGACACCTTTTCGACGCGTACGTTTCAAAAACTTCGGTTGACGGCAAGGTTATTGAAATCGGAAAAGATAACACCGACAGAATGTTTGTTACAATCGGCGAAAACGAGTATTTTATGACAGACAGTTTTTATGCCAAGGAAAAAGATAATCTTCTCCTCGGCGTTTCGGGAACGTTTTATTTAAACCGCGACGGAAAAATCGCGCACGCGGTTTACACCGACGGCAAAATGGACTACGGTTATCTTACATATATTGACTACGAGGACGGTCCCAGAAGCCCGATTTCGGGAAGAATATTAAAATCTGACGGAAAATTCGGTCAGCTTGAGATTAAAGAAAAGGTGAAAATTGACGGTAAAAACTATACCTCGTCCAAAACCGCACTTGAGGCATTAAGAAACGCGGTAACGGCAAGCGGAACGGGAGTTATACGCTACGACGCCGATGATGACGGAAAAGTTTATATGGTAGACACCGCATACCGTTCGGAATATGAAGGCGACAACACGCTTTTCTCGTTCGGCCCGAAATCGGCGGCAACATATACTGCCGGAACGACACTTTTCCCCACAAAATTCAGACTTGACGCAAAAAATACGGTACTTTTCTTTGCACCGACCGACGCAAATCTTCAGAGTGAAGACAACTTCGGTGTGGGTGACCCGTCAATGCTTAAAACGAGCGCAACTCACGTTGTTCAGGGGTTTGGTATTGACAGAAAGAATTTCATTCCCGAGGTTGTTGTTTGCGACGAAAGTTTTGTATATGACACAGAGATTTTAAAATCAACAGCTTCATACGTTTTCAAAGAGGCGAAAAAAGTTCTCGATGAGGACGGCGACGAAACTTATAAAATCACTTATTTTAAAACATACAACCAGAAAGAAGCGTATTGCTCCGAATTGAGCGTATTTGAGCAAAGCGGAATAAACAGCGGCGACGTATTCGTCGGACTTTTCAACAACAAGGGCGAATTTTCGAGAATGCTCAAAATATACGACGCAAAAACTCATACGCTTGATTTGAGCTACTATGAAGCTAACAGCATCACAACCACAAGCTATTCGTCATACTGTTTCCAGATGGCAGGTTATATTTACTTTAACAACGGAACGACAATCGGTGTTTGCACCGACGACCCTGCGACAATTACCGATATGGGCGACGGAAAAATCACTTGGTTTAAAATCAGCGATACTGTCGGCACGCTTATCGACAGCTCGTACAAAGAGAGCGACGCGCGATATATGAGAAGACTTGCGGGTATTGAAATGAAAGATTATGTTCGCTACGGCAGCGACTGCGCAAGATGTTATGTGAGGGTTGACAACAACAGTACACAGCTTGTTGCGGTATATCAAAAGTAGGAGTGTGAGCTTAAAATGAAAAAATTCTTTGTTTTGCTTTTTGTATTGCTTATGCTTTCGCCTGCGGTATATGCCGAAAAATGCGAGGTCAGCGTGTCGGTGCCGAAAACTTTTTTGAGTATTCAGGATTTCGGCAAGGCATACATTACCGTTTCGGTAACAAACAAAGGCAGTGAAAATACAGAATACGATTTATCGTATGAAATTTTAAACTACGAAAACTACGGCGGAGAACACAAAATCGGCAGTTTGAAAGTTTCGGCAGATTCAACCGAAACGCTCAACGTTACCGATGATTTTCCCAAAGGCTCTTATGAAATTCAGGTTACCGCGTCAAACGGTGACGAAAAGTATACCGCAAGCACAAAAATGGCGGTTATGGAGCCGAGCAAACCGCAGTTTATGGACGAATATACCCGTATCGGCGTGCATACCTCGCTCGCCGTTGCGGACGTAACGTCTACAAACCTTGAAACATCAAGGAAAAATGCGTATAACGCAGTAAAATTCACCGAAACGCTCGGCTTTATGTGCGTGCGTTACGGTCAGGCAATTATGTGGCGTTATATCGAATCGGACGACGGCGAATTTAAAGATTACATCGTTCCGATGGACTATCTTAACAACATACGCGCACAGTCGTTTTTGGGTATTCAGCCGTACCGTCCAAGCAACGGCCCGGGCGGTGAACACGGACAGACGTCCAAAACACCCGAACAAATTCAGAGAAACATTGACTATATGTTAAAAAGACTTCGCAACGATTACCCGAAGATTAAGTTTTTCGCGGAGTTCGGAAACGAACCTGACCTTAACAAATACTTCCCCGGCAACGACAAATACGGCATAATGTATCTTGACCTTGCACGCCATATTTCGCTTGCACTAAATGATGAAACGGACGATTTTTCTCTTATGGGCGGTGTTACGAGCGGTGGAAATAACGCAAAGCAGTATTTAAAATATATGTATGAGCAGGACGGTTATAAATATTTTGACGGTTTTTCGTATCACCCCTATATGAAAGCGTCAACGGTTGACTCGCGCTATGATTCGTTTACCGAGGGGTACGAGAGCGCGTCGGACGGTGTCGGCGGCTGGGTTCAGAAGAAAATCACCGAAATCGGCTGGAACGGAAAATGGGAGGCGGACGAGTCTAACCGCAGTCACTATGAACGTTCGGAAGATGTGACAAAGCTTTATCTTAAAACGTATCTGCACGATATTGACACAACGATTTACTATGCGGCGGTATCGACAGGTTTGGGACTTCAGCTCGGCTCCAACGACTTTGAGGTTGCAACTCCCACAAGTATTGTTGCGGCAAACTGCACAAAAATGCTCAATGCGGCGCAGTATGTCGGCGAATATCCCATATGCGAAAATTCGCAGTGTGCAATGTTTATCCGTGACGGCAAACCGTTTATGGCGGCTTGGATTCCGGGTGATGAAACATACACTCTCAAATTCAACACACCGGTTACCGTTGAAGATATGTACGGCAATATTACCGAAAAGGATGTTACTGAAGTTGTTATAAATTCCGACGTTAAGTATATCTACGGTTTCGGTTTGGATTATGTTTTCGACACGGCTTATTCGGTAAAAGAGAAGGTTATTGAAAAGCTTTCGGAAAAATACGGCGGAAAATTTGACAAAACCGTATTTGACGGGTTAAAGGCACTTTCGGCTGATGACATTGCAAAAGAGCCGTACGAAGCATTGCAGATTTTCTACAATGTCGGCGACAGACTTATTGATGATTTTATAAACGGAAAAACAAATTTCGAGCTTAAAGAACTTTCGGAATTTTTGTCTGATTTAAACAAACAGGGCGAAAAAATCGCAAACGTTTACGGCATTGCATACGGTGATAAAAACTTGCCTGTAAGCGGAAAATACAACGAAGTTAAGAGTGAAGTTAAAAAGCTTAAAGGCGGCGAAAAACACGCGCAAATTCTCTACACCGAGAAAATGCTCGAATATTCGCGCATTTACTACAGCAAAGCAACCGACGCTAAAAGCCGTGATTACGACGTTATGCGCGCACCGATTGCAAACGCGAACAGTTTCCTTTCAGAGCGCGTTGCAGCCTGGGCGGAAAAAATTCTTCCGTTCCAGAAAGTTGACTACACAATCGGCATTTTGTCGCACGCACTTCCCACAACGGCAAATTTCTATTCGCTTGACGAATATGTTGAAACGGAATATGAAGTTTACAATGAGCGTTCCATTCCCATTGACGGTGAAATTATCGTTGAAAACGGCGAGGGCAGACAAATGGGCGAGAGTATACCGCTTAAGCTTGACGCAGACGGATACACAAAAATGACGCTTAAAGTGTATAACGACAAAAGCACAAAAACCTCCGACAGATATTTAATAAAAATCGTTCAGAACGGCGAAGTTTTAAACGAAAGATGGTTCCCGATTACGCGTCAGCTCGCGGTTAAAGCAGAGCTTATGCAGGCAGAGGGCACGTTTGACAATCTTGAACACATAAACGTTAAAGTTACAAACGTTACGCCGTATCCCGTTGACGGAACTGTTGAAATCACATATCTTCCCGAGGGCTGGGAACTTGAAAAAATGTCGGAAAGCTACACGGTCGGCGCGGACGAAACAAAAATCGTAGGCTTTAAAATTCTTTCAAAGAAAAAGGTTGCGTTTAACAACTATGTAATAGGCGTAAAAGTGTCCGACACAAGCGGAACGGAATTTTTGAACGTTAAGAAAGGTCTTAACTTCCCGTTTGTTGTTTCAACGTCCAAAGCGATTGACATTGAGTCATTTGACGGTGACATTACCGACTGGGCAGACGCATATCCGCTTTATGCAGGCGATATTGCAGACGCAGCAACAAAGGAAAACTGGCGCAAAGAGGACGTCGGCTCAATCACTTATATGAAGCACGACAATAATTATATTTATGTTATGTCCACGGTTTACGACAGTATTTACAACCAGCAGTTCACCGGCTCGAACTCGTGGAACGGCGACAGTATTCAGATGTATATTGACCCGCTTAACAACGGCGGAACATCACCTCAGGCCGACGATTATGCACTCTATGCCGCGCTTACCAAAAACGGCAACGAAATGGGTATTATGAACGTTAGAGCTGATTATACCACATATAACGAAAACATTAAAGTACTCCGTGACAACACGCTTGGAATTTCTCGTTACATTATAAGAATTCCGTACAGCTCGGTTCAGCCTCTTAAACCGAACGACAAATTCAGGTTTAATGCTTGCTTTAACGATTCGGATATTGAGGTTCGCCACAAGGTTGTCGAAATTACCGACGGTTTGAAGGTCGGCGGTAACGGCAGAGCGCCGTCAAAATATTATGAATTTACGCCGTGCGACCCCGAGAGAGCGGCAGACACACCGTTTGAGGACGCGCTTGTTGACATTACAATGCGTCACAGCCTTGTTGACTGATATTTTTTATAAAAATGTAAAAAATTATGACTAAAACAAAAGTTTGTTACGTTGTGCATAATGTATGAAAACAGTATAATTAAATTAAGATGAAATGTTAAATCTGCACAGGCGCAAATCGGATTTTGCGTCTGTGCGGAACAATAACGTGAGGAGGCTTAAATATGAAAAAAGGACTAATCGGCACAGTTTTGTGCGCGGCGGTTGTTGTCGGCGCGTTAAGCGGCTGCGGCAGCAAGGACACCGCAAACGACAATGAGAAAAAGACAATCAGAATTACTTACTCGGCAGGTGAGCTTGACGGCGAGTCGAAAGATTTGAACGTGATATTTGCTGACTTCTACAAGGATCACCCCAACTGTGAGGTTGTTCTTGAAGAGGGCGGAAGTGCGCTTATGGCGAAAATCGCCGCAAACGATGCGCCGGATATTATCAGAACAAACTCTATTTTGGATTTGCCTACATATGTTAACAAAAACATTATTATGCCGCTTGACGATATGCTTAAGAAAAGCGACCTTTACGACGAAAAAGATATTTTCCCCGTTTGTATCGATTGCTTTAAATATGACGGCAAGGATTTTGGAAAAGGCAAAATTTACGGACTTCCCAAAGACTGGGGCCCGTCGTCAATGTGGGTTAACAAATCTATGCTGGATGCAAAAGGCTTGAGAGTTCCCACATATGACGCCCCGATTACGTTTGACGAACTCGCGGATTATGCTAAAAAGCTTACCGTTAAAGAGGGAAACAAGGTTAAAGTGTTCGGTTATTCAAACATTGAGTCGCCCAACGTTACGGTAGAAACTATGCTCAACCTCATAGGAAAATCAATGTATTCGGACGATTTCTCGAAAATCAACCTTAAAGATGAAGATGTAAGAAAAGCTTTCAAATGCGTTTACGATATGAAAGTTAACGGTTACACACAGTCGCCGCTTTATCCTATGGGCGGCAACGGAAACTCTGAATTTCCGCAGGGACTCTGTGCTATAAACAATTTCGGTTTGTATTCGGGTTCAACATATGTTAAAAACCCCGACAGAAGTGTTGACTACGACGATATGATTCTTTGCCCGACGCCTGTTATGGAAGAAGGTCAGGGTGCTAAATACACAGCCGGTCCCGTTGGTGCAACAATCAGCGCGAATACAAAAGATCCCGAACTTGCATTTGATTGCTGGGAGTTTATCCACCTTGGAATACCTGCACAGAAAAGAGCAAACGCAGGCTTTAATCTTCCGATTAAAAAATCGCTTGCCGAAAATGCAGACATTAAAAACGAATTCCAGAAAAGAAACTTTGATACCACTGTTAAATATGCGGAAAACGGCGAATACACCTTTGTAAGGTCCAATCCTTACGTTGCGGCTAACGCGGTTGAAAGTATTATGGAAAAATATTTTACACCGCTCCTTTACGGTCAGTACACCTTTGACGAGGCTATGAAGCTTATGGAAAACGAAATCCAGCTTTTGATTGACGAAGGTATGGCTCACTAAAAATCAGCATTATTAAGTTTAAAGCCGAAGGAGTTATCTTTCGGCTTTAAATAAAAAGATATTTATTTTAAGGAAGATGTATTATGAAAAACTTAACAAAGAAGGCATCGGCATCTGAAACAGAAAGAGTGCTGAAAGTAAAGAAAAGGGGAGTGGGGCTTGAAAAAGCGCGCTACCGTGCGTTTTATGCCATTATGGCGCCGTTTATTTTCTTTTTTCTCTTAACAAAAGGCTATCCGCTTGTATGGGGACTTTATATCAGCTTTACAAACTTTACGGGATTTAACCTTGACAATCTCACCTTTGTGGGACTTGCAAACTTTAAACGTGTTTTTGTTGACAACGAGGCTTTGCCGTCAATTCTGCGCGTAATCGGAATAGGCGTTATAACCGTTCCCGTCGGCACGGTAATATGCGTTACCATATCGCTGATATTAAGCAACACATTCCGCGGTGTCGGCGTGTTTCGAACGCTGTTTTATCTGCCGTCGGTTATCCCTGCGGTTGCAATAGCGCTTATGTGGAAAGGCATTTACGCATATGACGGCGGACTTTTCAACTTTGTACGCGAGCTTTTCGGCGCAGAGGCGGTAAACTGGCTTGGATTTGATTATGTAAAACGCGCCCTTATAATTATGATGTTATGGACATCGGGCGGCGGCGCGCTCACAATTATTGCGGCGATAAAGGGAATACCCGACGATTTGTATGAGGCAGCGGATATCGAGGGAGTAGGCGCAGTGTCTAAAACATTCAAAATCACATTGCCGCTTGTGTCGAATATGATTTATATGCACATAACCACCTCCATCATCGGCACACTTCAGCTTTTTGCTCAGCCGGTGCTTTTGGCAGGTGCGAGCGGTGAGGGACTCACAAGCGTTCCGATACGTCCCGTTTACACATATCTCGTTCACGTATATCAGCAGATTTTCGTAAATATGCGTTTCGGTTACGGTATGGCTATGGTATGGGTAATTTTTGCAATAATTATGACAATAACGTTTGTGCTTGAGGGTACAAAAAAATATTGGGTATATACCGAATCAAATTAACTTGTAGGAGCTTATTATGGAGAAGAAAAAAAGAATTACATATATTATTTGGTTTACAGTCTGCACAATTATAAGCATCATATTTATAGTTCCTCTTTATTACACCTTTGTAAATTCACTGCGTTCGATATATTCGCTTCCCTCAATAGCGCTGACGCAAAAACCCGACTGGAGTAACTATAAATATGCGGTAACGCTTATACCGTTTTTAAGATACCTTAAAAACTCGTGTATTGTAGTAAGTATAACAGTATTTTTCGGAGTAACGGTCGACTTTTTCTACGGTTTTGCATTTGCAAAGCTTAAAGTTAAAGGAAACAAGTTTTTGTTTATGCTTCTTTTGTCGTGTATGATGATACCGGGCTTTGCATTGCAGATTCCGCAGTACATCGCATTTTCAAATTTCGGCATAAAGGACACGTACTGGATTTGGTTTTTGACCTGTATGGCAGGTTCGCCGGGTATTGTGTTTTTGTATAAACAGTATATCGAAAGTATTCCGAGCGAAATTGAAGAGGCCGCATTTATTGACGGGTGCGGATTTTTCAGAATTATAACACAGATTTATATGCCGATTTGCAAAAGCATTTTGGCAGTAGGACTTTTCAGGGTGTTTATCGGTGAGTGGGGAAACTATATGACTCCGTATATGTTTTTGACAGAAAAGAAGTATCCGCTCTCCATTGCGCTTTTTAATGCGAGCTACACCTTGCCGAGCGACCCTACGGCAAATCTTGACCCTATCAAATGTGCGGCGGCTCTGCTTTACGCAATTCCCTCGATTTGCGTGTTCTTCCTTTGTCAGAAACAGCTTGTCGCAGGTCTTACGGCAGGAAGCGTCAAGGGTTAATATATAAAATTTAAGAACGGAGTGACAGTTAATGAAAAAGTTTATTGCATTGTTTTTGGCTTTTGTTATGGTGTTTGCGGTGTCTGTTAACGTGTTTGCGGTAACAGGGGCAGAAACGTCAACGCCTATGGCAACTATTCGTATTGACGGATATGAGAAGTCGGGTAATGTAAACCCGGGATGGTATTACTATAATCCGTCGGACGGGGCGATTACGTTTGTTGCGGAGGGTGAATCTGCAGAAGGAAAAGGGAATCTTATAAAGCCTGAAAAAGTAAATGCCGATTATGCATTTACTGCAACAACAAACGGTACGGTTTATCATTATCAGGTGCTTGATGCAATCACTGTTAACGGTGAAAAACAGTATTACATTTACTGCAATGATTTATACGGCAAAAATCCCACTGCATCGGCAACAAATGAATTTGATCCTGATGTTGACGGAAATATTGCAAAATGGCTTAACACAACATTTTTAAACGGCGGGCAAGGCGACGGGTTTGTTGCGCTCGACACAAATATTAAACCGTACATTGCTGAGCATGACTGGCTTGTTGAGGCAAATGCAAAGGCACCGAGTGGTTATCCGACAACCGATTATACTGCAAAATGCAAAATTGCACTTCTTTCGATAAGTGAATATGCTAAATATGCCGGTAAAATCGGTTGGGGCGCATACGAGAATGGTTCTCTTGTTTCAAGCGGTACTCACACTATGTTGAGATCACCTGTAGGGAACAGTACGAATTTAAGAACGTTGTATCAACAAACTGGCTGTACTGCAAATGTGGCGGCAAATTATAAAACTGCCCGAATACGTCCTGCTTTCTACGTAAGCGAAAACTATTTCAAAAATGTTAAACTTGATTTAAGTTCTGCCGGCAGTGAAGTTAAGAAAATTATTGCGGAGCTTAATCCGTCTATATACACTCCCGACGAAATACTTGCATTGAAAGGTATTTTCACAATCAGCGCAGACGGCAGCGAGGGAACACTTTCGCCGGCTGAATGGACAAACGCAGCAAATGCAACAATAGATGAAAACGGCGTATATAACATTACTAACGGCAAATGGATCGGCAGAAACCTTCCCGAAAAAGTTCAGGGCGGTGTAATCACTGTTGAGGCTGACGTTAACGAATCAATCGGAACCGGCTTTCATATAGGTCTTTTGTATGACGGCGATGTATCTCCGGCCTATAAATATCCGTTCTATATAATGGGCTCTTCTGATGTAGGTCAGGGCGGATATTACAAAGAAGCCTCACAGGGCAAGGGCGCAAGCTATAAAAGGCTCGAAAACAAAAACTACGATCTTTGGTGTAATCATTTTAACAAACCGTTCAGAGTTAAAGTTACAGTAAATCTTGACACCGGAAACAGCTATGTTTCGATTTCGGGAAAAGCAGCTGCAGGCGGCAATGATTTGGTTAAATATTCCGACGGTACGACAATTTTGCCGTACATAAACAGAGAAAAAGTATTTTCCAAAGTTGCGTTTTATAATGCATCGGCACAAGCGACCAAGGTTGACAACATAAAAATTACTTATGACGCTAACGGCAATGCTTACGATACGGTTAAGGCGCTTGACGATAATACACTTATCGTAACATTTAAAGATTATGTTGACACAGCAAACGTTACCGCGTCCGATGTTTTGATTTCAAATAACACCGCGGTGTCGGCTGTTCCCAACGGCAACAAGCTTACCGTTAAATTTGAGAAAAAGATTTCGCAAAACGGCGGATATATGGTTGTAAACAATTTAAAACGCGCAGACGCTAAGAGTGCGTCGTACTGCGTAATAGGCAACGGCACGGCATTTAAATATGAATTGGCTGAATACACTGCCGGCGTAACAATAAACAATCCTGCTTTCACAAGCGGAAGCACAGTTACTGCGACGGCAAGCGTCACGGCTGGAAATACGTCGGGCAAAGCGCTTGAACTCATTCTTGCGGCGTACAAAGGAAACAGAATTATCGGAATTTCCGATATTGTAAGATTTAACGTTACTGGCGGTTCTGCCGACGAACAGACCGAAACCGCAACGCTCACTCTTGGTGGTGATGCCGACACCATAAAAGCATTTTTGTGGGACGACAATATGCTTCCTGCGGCGTTTGACGCTGTGTCCGCACAATAATACGAACGGAGAATAACAATGAAAAAATTTGTTTTATCGGTGGTTATACTCGCATTTGTTATTGTTTTGTTAACACCTGCCGTTCCGATTTATGCCGCGCAAACGCTTTACTGCAAGGCAAATGAGTCAAACGGCATAACCGTGTCAGGCAGTTCTGTAACCGCACAGAGCGGTCAAAGTGTTTTTTATGCCGATACGGCAAACGGCAACAAAACAATTTATTTTAATGTTAATGATGGAGTGATAAACGGTAACACGGAATATAAAAATGTTACCGTGAAGATTGAATATATCGATTCGGGCGAGAGCGGAAAGTATTTCGCGTTTGAATACGATTCGCTTTCAAATCCGCAAAAACGCCACGAGGTGTACGGCGAAACAACGTCGAAAAAGAATGTCACACGCACCGCGGTGTTTGAAATTGAGGACGCATATTTCGGCAACAGACTAAAAAATGCAGATTTCTCAGTGGTTATGCCCAAAATGAACATTGTTTATTTCGTAAGCGTGACACTCGAAATTTCGGACAAAACGTCGGGAGTAGAAATTGACGGAGCGACCGGAAAATTCGGAAATATATTCTTTAAAGACGACGAAAAAAGTATAGATGTAAACTTTATCAACCTCCGCAACAGTGCTGTTTCGGGAAATGTCACATACAGCGTGACAAACGATGCGGACGGCGGTGAAGTTTACAGCTCGGTGAAATCTCTTGAACTCGGCGCATCCGATAACGGTTTTCAGACGGTCACAATTCCGTCTGAAAACTTAAAATTCGGAACGTATACGCTGAACGTGAATTTTTCAAATTCCGAGCAAAACATCAGCGCGAACGGAAAGATACCGTTTTCAGTGTGTCAGAGCGTAACGGCGAACGGCAAAAATACAAAAATGGGCGTCGGCGCGCACTTTAACTGGGGCGGAAGAAACATTCCCGGCAGTATAAATTTGCTTGATAAAACGGGATTTTCGCATATCCGTGAGGGATATGCCTGGACGGCTTTTGAAACTGTAACCGACGGCGAAAGAAACTGCGGCGCGGTTGATGTCTGCACCGAGTATATCGAGCAGTCGGATGCAAAAAATATGAAAACTCTCGTTATGGCAGGTTACGGAAACGTTAACGTCTTAAAAAGTATTCCTGCCGAGGTTTCGGCGGCATTGGCAAACGGCGAGGAAATCACCTTGTATTACCTCCCTGTTACTGCCGAGGGCAGAAAGGCATATGCCGATTATGTTGTAAAACTTCTCGATACTTACGAAGGCAAAATCGACACAGTGGAAATATGGAACGAGCCTAACCTCAGACAATACTGTGAAAACGCGTATACGGTGCCGACAGGTGTTGAGCGTTATACAGCGCTTTTGAAAGATACTTATACTGCGGTTAAGGCAAAATACCCCGATGTTAAGGTTGCAGGACCTGTAATCTCATCGCTTATGGATTATGCGGATAAATACCTTAAATCGTTTCTTGCACAGCCCGATATAAATAATTATTATGACGTATTTTCGTTTCATAATTATTCGTATTCAAACAGCGGACTTGACAACATAATAAGCAGTATAAGCGCCGACCTTGCGCTTATTCCCGAGAATAAGGAAATTTATGTTACCGAGTTTGGTGTGCGCAATACAGCGTACAGTGATACCGAAGACGAACGGTATCAGGCGGCCGGACTTGCGAAATATTATCTTTCTATGGCGTCGGAGAATTTCTGCGACAGATATTATATTTATCAGCTTTCCAAAGAGAACACGCGTTCGGAAAGCCTCGGAATACTTAATTACCACAACTCAAAATATCCGTATTCGGCGCGCCCTGCCTTTTTGGCAATGGCGAATGTAAACGCGCTTACGGCAGGCTCGACGGGTAAAGGTTATACAAAACTTAATTCAAACGTGCGCAAACTTTCGTTTGAAAACAGTGCAAAACACACCGAAACGGATGTGTACTTTGCGGTGTCGAAAACGGAAAATGTGTCGGTAGAAAGCAAGGGCAAGCTTACGGAGTTTTACGATATGTACGGCAATATGCTTGACATTGCCGAAAATGACGGCGTATTCAGCTTTGACGTAACAACAGAGCCGATTTACGCGGTTACGTATTATAAAGATAAGCTTGACGTTTCGGTGACGTACAAGTTCGGCACTCTTACCGTGTCGGGAAATGTTTATACATCGCACAAAGATGAGATTTTGACTATAAAAGTTTTTGACGATAAAAATAAGCTTATTTACATAAACCAAACTGCGCTTGACGAAAATTTATCGTTCAAATTTAACTTTGTTCCGCTCAGCGAGAGCGCAATATACACCGTTAAGCTCGGAAACGCGTCGTTTGACGAAATACATTCGGCAGAATATACCATTCCGAAAGTTAATGATGAGATAAGCGTTTCGGCGTCGAGAAATTTTAACAAAATCACGCTTTCGGGAACGGTTAAAAAGGCTTTAAAAGACGAAAACGTTACGGTTAAAGTTTTTGACAGCAACGGCAGTATTATTTATGTAAATCAGACGAAGACAGATGCAAAAGGCGGTTTTGAATTTGAATTTGTACCGCTTAAAACGAGTGATGTTTATGTGTTTTATATTGCGAATAAATCGCTCAGCGAAATCTTTTCGGTTAACTTTGACGGCGAAACGTTTACGGGCATAAAGCTCAAGGCGCTTTCAAACAGCGACGGAGTTTTTAATTTATGCGATTACAATTCGGCGGACACAGTAACGGTTTCGGTTGACAACGACGGAGAGGTGTATGACGGCGATTTTACCGTTGCGGTTGCAAGCTATAAAGGCGATGCGCTTACCAAAATTGAAATGATTGAAAAAGGCGATATGCTTTTTGACGGCAGTGTGTACCGCTATGACATTCACAACAAAATGAGCAATGCCGATAAAGTTAAAATCTTCTTGTTTAATTCTTTTTCAAATATAAAACCGCTCACGTACAGTGTTGAGCTAAAATAAAAGAAAGCAGAGGAATGAATGATGAAAAAATTAGTATGCATACTGCTGACCTTGTGTATGCTTATGTCGGCAGTAAGTGTATTGGCGTTTGAACAGGTTTTGGACGAAAACGGCAGTTTGAAATATACAAGTTCTGCAAATTATACCAATTCGGGTGATATTAACGATACAAACACCGAATATGAGTTTAAATCACCGTCGGGATATTATTATACGGTTATCCCTGTTGACACCGTTACGGTTGACGGCGAAAAACAGTATTTGTTTATTTCAAATAATTATTACGGTAAGTTTCCTGATGGAATTGTTGCCTTGACAGGAAGCGCAACTAAAGAGGAAAGAGAAAAATTCATTTTTGATCCTGAAATTACAACAAGCTATGCTTATTGGCTCAATAACGGATTTTTTGACGGCAGTAAAAAGGCTGTTGCTGTAAACAGCAACGGCGGTGTTGCTCTGGACAGCGAAATTGCAAGTTATATAAGAACACACGACTGGTATGTTAACGGCTACAACGGAAAAAGTACAGATAACACATATATTGATAAAAAATACAACTTCGACTATACGGTTAACTGCAAAGTTGCGGTTTTGTCCATTGACGATATTGTAAAATATGCTCAGTATATGAAAAAGACACTCAAATCTGCAGGTTCGGAAAATACAGTTAATGCCGATACTTATGCTTGTATTTTGAGAACATTCGGTGCTCTTGACGGTGCCGGTGCAAGTTCATTGATAAAAAGACAAAATCCTGCAAGCGGAAATGCCGCTAACAGCGGTTCAAGTCTTTGCGGTATAAGACCGATTTTCTATGTAAGCCAAAAATATTTTGAAAATGTAAAACTTGACTTAACTTCTGCCGGCAGTGGTGTAAAGAAAATTATTTCAGAGCTTAGTCCGAGCATTTATGATGACGAACTTCTTGCGTTAAAAGGTATTTATACGCTTACAGAGGACGGAAGCAGTGAATCCTTTTCGTCTGATGATTGGTACAACACTGCCGGGGCAACTATTGCAAACGGCACAATAAATCTTCCCGGTGTAGGCGGCAAATTTCTTGCAAGAAATCTTCCCGGAAATGTAAAAGGCGGAATAATAAACATTGAAACCAAGGTTATCGGCAATACGGCCGGAAGCAGTTTAAACATAGGATTTTTAGATCCGAGTTTAAACAGTCCGAGTTTTAGATATCCTTTGTATTTTTTCGATGGCAATTTTTTGGGATATTATGCAGAAGCCAAGACAGGAACGGGAACAAAATATAAAAGATTGGATAATAATGATAATGACTTGTGGTACACACATTTTGCATCACCGCGTACTTTAAGGCTTACTGTTAATCTTGACACGGGTAATTGCTATGTATCGGTTTCCGGTGAAAAAGCCGGGGCAAATACAACCGCCAATATAAGATATTCACTCGGAACAACCGTTGTTCCTTATGTTGACAGTGCAAAAACATTTTCAAGAATAGTTTTTTATAACAGTTCAAGTATTGCAACAACACTTGATGATATAAAAATCACGTATGACCCCAACGGAAATGCAATTAAGTCGGTGAAAAAGACAGGCGATAATAAAATAGAAATCACTGTTGAAGATTATGTTGATTTGACAGGTATAACAAAAGACAGTATTTGTCTTACCGAAAACAGCGCGACTGCAATTTCGGTAAACGGCAACAAAATAACCGCAACACTTGCAAACAAGCTTACTGACGGCAATACATGCTGTGTTATCGTAAACGATATGAAACGAAACGACGTAGGAAGTGCAAATTACACAATAATCGGAAACAGTAAGGTATTTACCGTTAAAACACCGACCGAAACGGTAATCGGTGCACCTGTTATTTCGGGCAATTTGACGTCCGGCTCAACCGTTTCGGCAGCGTCAGCGGTTACAAAGGGCACGCGGACCGACGTTAAACCCGTGCAGTTTGCTATTGCGGCATATAACGGCGACAGACTTATCGGAGCTAAAATTGTTAGCGTTGCAGATGTTAACACAGCCGCAGAATTAAAAGCCGAGATTACACTTTCGGAAAACGCAACGGAAGTCCGCGCGTTTATCTGGGACGCAAAAAACTATCCGATATGTTCGGCAGTATCGAAAAAACATTAATTAAACCTAATAAAAGCTCTCACCGTTATGTTGAGAGCTTTTTGCACAACATATACAAACATTTAAAACACAGATAAAATCATAGGAGTGAAAGTATGTCTGTTCAGTATTTTGAAAACGAGAAAATTTTTATGCTTCAGGGGCGCAAAAGCACCTACGCTTTTGAAATTCAGGACGGCGGTGCGGTTTGCAATCTGCAGTGGGGCGGAAAAGTTAACGACGTTATTGACCTCCCGACAACCAAGGAGCTTGTAAACCATATTTCAACCGGCCCGTTTTCACAGGTTAACACCGACGACCGCCAGGAATACAGACCGTTCGGCGGTAAATCCGTTACCGACCCGGCGCTCAAAATCACATTTAAAGACGGCACGCGTAACGTTTTTTTGAATTATGTATCACACAAGATAGATAACGACACTCTTTATGTTGTTACAAAAGACCCGAAATATCCCGTTGAGGTTACACTCGTTTACCGTCTTATCGAGGAATTTGACATAATCGAGCGAAAGGCGGTAATTAAAAACACCGGAGATGAAGATTTTGTAATCGAAAATGCGTTTTCGGCAAAATATTATCTTCCCAATATTGACAAATACCGTCTTACATATTTCCCCGGCGCGTATTATCACGAATTTCAGAGAACACAGGAAATCATCAAAAACGGACGCCGTGTTGTGGAAACGCGCAAAGGCTTGTCAGGCAACGACGCTATGCCGTTTTTTATGATTGACGATACAACCGCGGTTGAGGAATTCGGCGGTGTTTATTTCGGTACGCTTATTTGGAGCGGTAACTGGAAATTTATTTTCGAGCGCGATCAGACTGACAGAATTGTTATCACCTGCGGTGCAAATGATTTTGATTTTGATGTTTGTCTTGAGGGCGGTCAGACATACGAAACACCCGTTATTGCCGCGGGCTACACCAACGGAGGTTTCGGCAACGTTACGCGAAATCTGCACAGATACGAGAAAAAAGAAATTATCCACCCGACCGAAAAGGACAGAATTCTGCCCGTTATCTATAACACGGCAGGAAGTCTGCGAAATGCTGCAAACGAAGAAATTGTTTTAAAAGAAGTTGATATGGCGCACGAGGCAGGCATTGAACTTTTTGTACTTGAGGGAGGCTGGACAGGTACGGAGGATATCGGCTCGCCGACAAACAACGGTCAGTCGCACAGGCTCGGTTTCGGCACGTGGACGGTCAACAAGGTGCGTTTTCCCAACGGACTTAAGGCAATTTCGGACAGAGTTCATTCGTACGGTATGAAATTCGGTTTGTGGATTGAGCCGGAGTCGGTATTTCCTTTGAACGAGCTTGTCACCGAGCACCCCGACTGGATTGTCGGCTACGACCACCGCGACCTTGAAATTAAAGGTATCGGCTGTTATTCGCTCAATATGGCGAACGACGACGCGTGCGAATACATAACAAACGTGCTTATAAAGCTTATAAGCGAAAACGGCATTGATTACATCAAAAACGATTTTAACCGCGCAAACACGCATCTCGGCTGGAGAGGCGAGGAGATTAAGCATCAAAAAGAGGCGTGGGACAAATATGTGAGAAATATGTGGAAATGCTATGGCACAGTTAAGGAAAAGTTCCCGAATCTCATATTTGAAAATTCCGCCGGCGGAGGAAAAAGAACCGACCTCGGTATGCTGAAATTTGCCGGACGGATGCACCGAAGCGACAATCAGGACCCTGTGGACAGCCTTAAAATGCACGAGGGATTTACATATCTTTTGCCATCGAAATTTGCAGGCGGTGCGTGCTTTATTTCGGATTTGTATTCACAGCTTGTCAACAGGCGCAAAACCACTATGGAATTTCAGGCGCACGTCGGTATGATGAGCGGACTTTCGGTGTCGCTTAAATTTGCGGAGCTGTCCGACGATAGAATGGCGGAATTGAAACGTTTGCTTGCGCTTAACAAAGAAATCCGCGAAACCGTTCAGACGGGCGAATTTTACCGACTTGTTTCAATTTACGAACGTCCGTACTGCGCGTATCAGTTTAAGGGCAATGACGGAAAAAGGAGTATTGTTTTCTGTTTTGCCGAAAATATCGAATTCGGCAAAACCGCCGATTTTATACGTTTTAAAGCACTTGACCCCGACAAAAAGTACAAGGTTACGGGCAACGGAACATATTATAAATATCACACAACGTCGCCGAAATACAAAACCGAAATTCCGTCGCATAAAAAAGATTACGGTATTCACACCGGCGCAGGTCTTATGAATGTCGGAATTCAGATTGGTATTCACGGTCAGGGAAGCAGTGAAATCCTCGTTGTTGAGGAGCAGTAAAAGGAGCATAAAATATGATAGACATAAATTCACTTTCGCTTGAAGAAAAAATTCTTCAGACAAAAGTTGCACAGATGAAAAAAGGCGAAAAAATCACAGAACAGGTCGGCGCGGCATTCTTTTTCGGTGAGATTATCACCGAGGCGGAGGAGGGCGGTATCGAGGAACTCCGCGGTTATGTGAAAGATTTGTATGCAAATGCAAAAATTCCTCCGTTTATAACGTCCGATTTTGAAAACGGCTGCGGAAGTATGGTAAAATGCTTAACTCCGCTCCCGTATCTTATGGGACTTGGCGCGTCAAACGACGAAAAGCTTGCCTACGATTACGGCAAGGCGACTGCGCTTGAGGCATGCAGTGTAGGCGCAAACTGGACATATTCGCCCGTTGCGGATTTAAACATTAACAAAAGAAATCCGCTTGTAAACGTAAGGTCGGTTTCCGACAATCCCGACGTTGCGTCAAGGCTTTTGAAACAGGTTGTCAAAGGTATGCAGGAAAACGGACTTTCCGCGTGCGCAAAGCATTTCCCGGGCGACGGCCTTGACTGGCGCGACCAGCATATTGTCACCACAAATAACACTCTTTCGTTTGACGATTGGAAGAAAAAATCGGGCAGAGTGTTTAAGGAGCTTATCGACGCAGGCGTTGACACCATTATGGCAGGACACATCACTCTCCCGTCGTATCAAAAGGAGCGCGACGAAGAATTTGGTATGCCGTATCCCGCGACGCTTTCAAAAGAGCTTATCACCGGCCTTCTTAAAAATGAAATGGGTTTTAAAGGAATTGTTGTTACCGACGCGCTCGGAATGGGCGGTATAAACGGCTGGTACGAGTCGCGCGAGAGAATGGAAATTGAGGCATTTAAAGCAGGGTGCGATATGATGCTTTGGCCCACCGAGAATTACGTTGAAAATATGAAAAAAGCGATAGAAACGGGATATATTTCCGTTGAAAGGCTCAACGACGCGGTGGAAAGAATTCTCAGAACCAAGGAAAAGGCTGGACTTTTTGACAAAAACAGACCGATGTTTAAAGAACTCACCGTCGAGGAAAAGCAGTTTATTAAGGACACACAGGAAAAAGTATCTCTCAAAAGTATGACGCTTATAAGAGATACCGTCGGAAATCTTCCGCTCAACAAAGATGATGTTAAAAAAATTCTTGTAATTCCCGTGATAAACTACGAACCGGCGTTTAAATCAGCGGAGCATTTGTGTGAACTTATAAGGCAGAGAAACGTTGAGGTTATATACAAGCCGTACATCACACCGGCGGATTTTTACAAGTACACCGAGGAATGCGACCGCGTTATTTTTGCAATGTTTTCGCGCTCGTTTAAACCCGTCGGATTTTTGGATTATTACGAACGCGCCGCGTCTACAATGCAAAAAGCGCTCAACAACGGACGCAAAAAGACAATCGGCGTGTCGTTCGGCTCACCTTACTTTTTCAAACAGTTTTTTGAGCGTTCGTGCACGTTTGTAAATGCGTATTCAATGCTTGACTGCGCTGTTGAAGCATTTGTAAAATGCGCTTTCGGCGAAGAAGAATTCAGCGGTTTTTCGCCCGTTGAACTCTAAAAATTTTTATAAAAATCTCCTGTTTTTGCTCAAAACGGGAGATTTTTTTGTAAATCCTACAATAATTGTATGTTTTTTCATAAAAACACTTGACATTTTTTTGTCAAAAATATATTATTATATTGAAAAAAGGGAATACTACGGGCGGTGATATTATGCGAAAATTTAAAATTACCGGTATGAGCTGTGCGGCGTGCAGTACGCGCGTTGAAAAAGCGGTTTCAAAGCTTGACGGCGTGGACGTGTGCAGTGTAAATCTTCTTACAAATTCAATGAACGTCGAGGGCAGTGCAAGCGACGCGGAAATTATTTCCGCAGTCGAAAAAGCAGGCTACGGCGCAGGCAAATTCGGCGAAGAAAAACAGGCGAAAACTGCCGATATTGACGAAAACAAAGATTTTGTAACGCTCAAAAACAGGCTTATCTGGTCGGTCGGAATTTTGGCTGTATTGATGTATGTTTCTATGGGACATATGATGTGGGGCTGGAAACTGCCGTCGTTTTTAAGTGATAATCACGTCGCTATGGGGCTTGTTCAGCTCATTTTATCGGCGCTTATAATGGTTATCAACCAAAAGTTTTTTATATCGGGATTTAAAGGTCTTTTGCACCGCGCACCGAATATGGATACGCTTGTCGCGCTCGGCTCGGGAGCATCGTTTGTATACAGCACATACGCGCTTTTTGCTATGACCGACGCACAGTTAAACGGCAACGCAGACGCGGTTAAGCATTATATGCACGAGTTTTATTTTGAGTCGGCGGCAATGATTTTGGCTCTCATAACCGTCGGCAAAATGCTTGAGGCATATTCTAAGGGAAAAACCACAAACGCGCTCAAAAGCCTTATGAAGCTTGCGCCCAAAACCGCTGTTGTAATCCGTGACGGTAAAGAGGTTACAATCCCTGCTGACGAAGTGCAAAAGGGCGATGTTTTTATCGTCCGCGCCGGTGCAAACGTGCCAGTTGACGGAATTGTTGAGGACGGTGACGGCTCGGTGGACGAGTCGGCATTGACGGGCGAGAGCATACCCGTTGACAAGTCGAAAGGCGACAAAGTTTCGGCAGGAACGCTCAACACGTCGGGATATATGCGATGCAGTGCGGTGAAAGTGGGAGAGGACACAACGCTTTCGCAGATTATCAAAATGGTAAGCGACGCGTCCGCAACAAAAGCACCCGTAGCAAAGGCGGCTGACAAGGTTTCGGGAATTTTTGTTCCGACGGTTATCGTTATTGCGGTTGTCACATTTTTTGTATGGTTTTTTGCCGGCAAAGACGTGGGATTTTCGCTTGCACGCGGAATTTCGGTGCTTGTTATAAGCTGTCCGTGCGCGCTCGGACTTGCAACTCCCGTGGCGATTATGGTGGGAAACGGCGTCGGCGCAAAAAACGGAATTTTGTTTAAAACCGCTGTTTCGCTCGAAGAAACGGGAAAAATTAAGAATATCGCGCTGGACAAAACGGGAACAATCACAAAAGGCGAGCCGACCGTTACGGACATAATTCCGCTCGGCGGCTGCACAAAAGAAAAGCTTTTGCAGACGGCGTATTCCGCCGAGAAAAAGAGCGAACATCCGCTTGCGGGCGCGATTGTAAAATTCGGTGACGAAAACAGTGTTTCCGCAATTGAAGTTAACGATTTCAAAACGCTTTCGGGGAGCGGAATAGAGGGAAAAATCAACGGCAAAACCGTAATTTGCGGAAGTTTGAAATTTATATCGCAGAAGATTAAAATACCGGGCGAAACCGAAAAAATATCGGACAAGCTTGCAGACGGCGGAAAGACACCTCTGTTTTTTGCGGAAGATGACGTTTTGCTCGGAATTATCGCGGTTGCCGATACCATAAAGGACGACAGCGCGTCGGCTATTGCGGAACTTAAAAATATGGGAATTAAAACGGTTATGCTCACGGGCGACAATCAGAAAACCGCGGACGCAATCGGAAAAATTGCAGGTGTCGACACGTTTTTTGCGTCGGTTATGCCGAACGAAAAAGAGAGCGCAATAAGGCGCCTTAAAGAAAGCGGAAAAACGGCAATGGTGGGCGACGGAATTAACGACGCACCGGCGCTTACGAGCGCTGACGTGGGAATTGCAATCGGCGCCGGCACCGACATTGCTGTGGAGTCTGCCGACGTTGTTCTAATGAAAAGCTCACTTTCCGACGCGGTGAGCGCGGTAAAATTAAGCCGTGCAACACTGCGCAACATACACGAAAACCTGTTCTGGGCGTTCTTTTATAACGTCCTCGGCATACCGCTTGCGGCAGGCGTGTTTATTCCGCTTTTCAATCTGCGTTTAAACCCGATGTTTGCGGCGTTTGCAATGAGTTTGTCGAGTTTTTGTGTGGTGACAAACGCGTTAAGGCTTAATCTTGTGAAAATCAAAAGCAATGCGAATAAAAATGAAAAAACAGACAAAACCGAAACAAAAAAATCCGAAAGAGAGGAAAAAATTATGGAAAAAACTTTGAAAATTGAAGGTATGATGTGCGGTCACTGCGAGGCAACCGTTAAAAAATGCCTCGAAGCGGTGGACGGTGTTGCAAGTGCGGATGTCAGTCATACAAACGGCACGGCGGTTGTAAAGCTTGACAAAGACGTATCGTATGATACGCTTAAATCGGCGGTGGAAAATCAAGGCTACAAGGTTATAGTTTAATTTTGCGGGACGGGAGACCGTCCCGTTTTTGCGTAAATAAGTAAAAAAATATGAACAAAACAAAATTTTTTTGCGTTGGCAAATTTCTGCGCGGATTTTATAATATCATTGTGAGGTGGTAACGTGAAAGCATCTTTTACGTTAGGCAGGATTAAATGCCCGTGCGAAAATTTCCTTGCTTTGCTCGGAAAACGCACATGGGCGTAATAATCTCTTATCATTCCTTGCCCTGCCGATAAGAGATTTTCATTACTATTTGTGCGCTCGCAGGGCGGCGGAATGGAGATTATTATGTCAAACGAAGCGGTAAATTTCAAAATCGTCCCGTCTGTTGTAAGGGCGAACGAGGAAACGACGCTTAAAATTTACAGTTATAACGCACGGTTTGGATTTTTTGACGATATAACATATAATATTGTTTTTACGCCGATGGAGGAAAGCGATGTTCCGCAGGACGAATTTGTAACTTTGAGCGGACGCAGTAAAATGCGCGAAATACATAAGGTTAAGCCGAAAAACGGAGTTATCGAAATCAGCCGTAAATTTTTCGGCGAACAGGAATGGCGCATTCACATCAGTGCGAGCGTTGACGAATATAAAAAATATCAGCCTCCGATTTACGAGGCGCTGAAAGCAGGGTGGGGCAATCTCATAAATGTCCCGGCAAGAGGTTTTACGCTTTCGGTTTATTCGCTTTTGCCCGATTTATACGAGCGGAAACTTAAAAAATGCGATTTCCACAGTCACACAAATTGGTCGGACGGCGCGGAAAATCCCGAGCGCACCGCGTCAAACTACCGCAAACGGGGATTTGATTTTCTTTCGATGACCGACCACAACGTTTACAATTCGTCGCGCTATGTGTCGGAAAAACTTAAATTTGTGAAAAATTATGAAATTGTGCGCGGTGAAGAAGTGCAGAACGATTACCCCGGGCTTATTCATATGGTCAATGTCGGCAGTGATTACAGCGTAAACGAGATTTTCATAAACGAACCCGAGCGCGTGGAAAAAGAGGTTGCCAATCTTGCGAAGACAACCGAAATTCCCGACGGTTTGGACAAAAAAGAATATCTTTACAGAGTGTGGATTTACAATGAAATCAAAAAAAGCGGAGGATATGCGGTATTTCCGCACCCGTTCTGGACCATAAAGGAGCAGTATCACACCGAAACGAAAATGAGCGAGGCAATTTTTAAAAACAAATTGTGTGACGCGTTTGAAATTATGGGCGGATGTTCGCCAGAGGAAAACAATCTTCAGCTTTCGCTTTATTACGATATGCGCCTTAAGGGTATGGATATGCCGGTTGTCGGTTCGAGCGACAGTCATTCGTCATTGCCGGGCGTTCAATGGTTTGATGAAACGTTTACGCTTCTTTTTGAGGGAGATAACGGCGTTTTCGGTGCGGTTGACGACGGCTTTTCGGTTGCCGTGGAGAGGCTTAACAACTCGCCTGCAAGAATTTACGGAAACTTCAGAATTGCAAAATATGCGCATTTTCTGCTTAAAAATTATTATCCGAAACAGGAGGAGCTGTTTTCGGCGTCGGGTATGCTTATTGAAAGGTATCTTGTTTACGGCGAAGATACAAAAGATTTGATTTTGCAGATTGAAGAAAAAATAGAAAACGTTAAAAAAGAATTTTTCGGAATATAAACAAAAAAGCTTGAACAGGTAATTTGTTCAAGCTTTTTAATGTTAATTATGCTATTTGTATTCTTTGCAAAGCTCGTCGGACAAAGCGTTGATTTGAGCTAAACTTTCGTCGTTTAATGCCGATTTTATATGAACGGTATTTTCGGCAAATGTGAGATTTTTGCTGTTTGAAAGCATTGTCTGCATAACTTTTGCCGCCGTGGGCGCCCACGTGCCGTTTTCGATAAACGCAACGGTGCGGTTTTGATAATTTCTTTCTGTAAGGTGGTTTATAAATTCTTTCATAAATGGGAAAATATCGGCATTGTAGGTTGTTGTCGCAAGAACAAGCTTGCTGTAACGGAACGCGTCCTCAACCGCCTCTGCCATATCATCGCGCGCGAGATCGCAGACTGCAACTTTCGGACAGCCTTTCTCTTTAAGCTGTTCGGCAAGCATTTCCGCCGCTTTTTTCGTGTTGCCGTAAACCGACGTGTACGCAACCAGCACACCGTCGTTTTCGGGTTTGTACGACGACCAAATATCATATAAATTTATGTAATAATCTAAGTTTTCGCTAAGAACGGGACCGTGGAGCGGACAGATTGTCTTAATGTCGAGCGCGGACGCTTTCTTTAAAAGATTTTGCACCTGAACGCCGTATTTTCCGACAATTCCGAAATAATATCTTCGCGCCTCACAAGCCCAGTCCTCGTCGGCATCAAGCGCGCCGAATTTGCCGAAACCGTCCGCCGAGAAAAGCACTTTGTCAAATTTATCATAAGTTACAATGACCTCGGGCCAATGCACCATAGGCGCGGTTACAAAGGTTAATTCGTGCTTGCCGAGCGAAAGCGTGTCACCCTCGCCGACAACGATTTGACGGTCGGAAAAATCCGTGCCGAAAAACTGTTTCATCATAACAAATGCCTTTGCGCTCGATACGATTTTCGCCTGCGGATATTTTTCAGCAAAAACTTTAATGTTGGCCGAATGGTCGGGTTCCATATGCTGAACAACGAGAAAATCGGGTGATTTTCCTCCGATTGTATTTTCGACATTGCCGAGCCATTCGTCGGCAAAATCTGCGTCGACCGTGTCCATAACGGCAATTTTTTCGTCGGTTATGACATAGGAATTGTACGCCATTCCGTTTTCAACGGCATACTGACCTTCAAAAAGGTCGATTTTGCGGTCGTTAACGCCGACATATTTTATATCGTTTGTAATTTTCATATTTAATCCCCCTTACGGTGTACTGTAATATGATTTATATTACCACATTTTGTACTAAGTGTCAATAAAACACGCAAAATGCGGTAAATTTGCGCGGAAAACTGTATATTTAACGGCAAAAACGGCATAAATAACATTTTTTTGCAAAAATTTTCAAATTTTTATTTACTTTTTTTGCATTTTATGGTATATTATTAGAATACTATGTTTTGAGGAGTGGAAAAATGGGTGACAAACTTGATATTCTGATTGCGATGGCAGGATATATGCTCGTTGTAATTTTCATCGGCATATACTTTGCAAAACGCGCACAGCAGAGTTCTGAAAACTATTTTCTCGGCGGACGTTCGCTCGGTCCGTGGGTTACGGCGATGAGCGCCGAGGCATCTGATATGAGCGGATATCTTCTTATGGGCGTTCCCGGTCTTGCATACTGGGGATATTTTGCCGAGGCATCGTGGACTGCAATAGGTCTTGCGGTGGGTACGTACATAAACTGGCTCATAGTTTCAAAAAGACTTCGCAGTTACTCTATCGTTTCGGGCGACGCGATTACCGTTCCGGACTTTTTGAGTAACCGTTTTCACGAGAAGAAAAAAGTAATTCTCAGTATTTCGGCATTGTTTATTCTTATATTCTTTACGGTATACACAGCAAGCTGTTTTTCGTCGTGCGGAAAGCTTTTTGCAGGACTTTTCGATATGCCGTATCACAATATGATGATTGTCGGCGCGGTGTTCGTTGTTTTATACACCGTTCTCGGCGGATTTTTGGCTGAAAGTGCGTCCGACTTTATGCAGTCAATCGTTATGATATGCGCGCTTGTGGCGGTGCTTGTATGCGGTGTTATTTACGCAGGCGGTATCGGAAATGTTATAGAAAACGCGAAAAACATTCCCGGATATTTGTCACTTAACACTATTGCAAATCCTGTTGTAAATTCCGACGGAGTTCAGCAGGCGTCAAACGGCGCGGCACTTTTCGGCGAGGCGGGCAAATACGACTTTATCACAATTTTGTCAACTCTTTCGTGGGGACTCGGTTACTTCGGTCTGCCCCAGGTTCTTTTAAGATTTATGGCTATAAGACGAGGCGACGAGCTTAAAAACTCGAGAAGAATTGCGACCGTTTGGGTGGTAATTTCGCTTTTTGCCGCAGTTTTAATCGGTATTGTGGGAAGAGCGGTATTTCCGTATGATGCGTCGCTCGCAACACAAAGCTCGGCTGAAAATGTGTTTGCGCATCTTTCTTCGCTTTTGTTCCACCCGCTTTTTGCCGGAATTGTAACGGCAGGTATTCTTGCGGCGATTATCAGCTCATCCGACTCATACCTTCTTATTGCGGCGTCGGCGGTATCAAAAAATATTTATGAGACAATAATAAAGAAAGACGCAACCGACAAACAGGTTATGCACGTTTCAAGAGCCGTTTTGCTTTTGATAGCACTTATCGGCATTGCCATTGCGTGGAATGAAAACAGCGTAATTTTCCGTGTTGTTTCGTTTGCGTGGGCTGGTTTCGGCGCAACGTTCGGCCCGATTATGCTTTTCTCGCTTTTCTGGAAAAGAACAAACCGCCCCGGTGCGGTTGCAGGTATGCTTGCAGGCGGTATAATGGTGTTTGTATGGCACTTTGCAATTAAGCCTCTCGGCGGAGTTTGCGGAATTTACGAACTTCTCCCGGCGTTTTTGTTCTCGTGCATCGTAATTGTTGCGGTTTCGCTTATGACCGAAAAACCGTCCAAAGAGATTGAGGACGAGTTTGAACGTGCGAAAAACTACCGTGATGAGGAGTTTGCAAAATAGGTATAATTTGATAGTTTTTCATCAAATTTACACATTTTTTTGATATTTTTTACAAAAAATGTATGTTTTTTGATAAAATTACAGTAACACTGTGATGAAATCGTAAAAAAGCTATTGACAATTTGCTGAAAAAATAGTAAATTGATAAAAAGTGCCGAAGACGATTTCGGCATAAAAATGGAGGATGGTATTTATGAAAAAAATCTTGGCAGTGGTTTTATGTGGTTTAATGGTATTCGCTGCACTTGCCGGCTGCGGTAACGGCGGCCAATCGGCAGGTAACAACTCTTACACGGCAAACAACACAGAGTTTGTAATCGGCGGAACGGGCCCCTTGACAGGCGATACTTCGTCTTACGGTATTTCCGTTCTCAACGGCGCTCAGCTTGCTGTTAAAGAAATTAACGCTAACGGCGGTCTTAACGGCGTAAACTTCAAGCTTGAGTTCAAAGACGACAAATCTACTGCGGCTGACGCTGCAACAGGTTACGACACACTTTTTGAAGGCGGTATGCAGGTGTCCATCGGTGCGGTAACATCCGGCTCATGCGACTCTTTCAACTCCAAAGCGGCAGAAGATAACCTCTTTTCAATTACACCTTCCGCATCTGCGGCTAACGTAATCGAAAACAGAGACAACGCTTTCAGAATTTGCTTCGGCGACCCCGACCAGGGTGTTCTTGCGGCAAAAGAGCTTACTTCAAAATATAAAAACATCGGATGCATCTACGACACAAGCGACCCGTATTCTTCGGGTATCTACAAAGCATTTGAAGAAGAGATGAAAACTCTCGGCGTTGAATTTAAAACTCAGACATTTGACGCTGAAAACAAAAAAGACTTCTCAACTCAGGTTGAGGCTCTTAAAGACTGCGATGTAATATTCCTTCCGATTTACTACACAGAGGCAGGATTTATCGCTAAAAATGCAACTGCAAAAGAATGCGGTGCGGTTCTCTTCGGCTGTGACGGTTTCGACGGTATCGCAGACCAGATTGACGCATCTGTTAAAAATGAAATCAAATACATCACACCGTTCGATGTTAACAGTGAGAGCGAAGCTACAAAGAAATTTGTTGAGGCTTACAAAGCTGAATACAACGAAGCTCCCGACCAGTTCGCGGCTGACGGCTATGATGCGGTTATGGCAATCTTTGAGGCTATGAAGAAAGCTGACGTTAAAGACGTTAAGATTTCGGCATCTGACCTTTGCGACACTCTTAAATCCACAATTACAGCTTCCGACTTTAAGCTTGTCGGTGCAACAGGTGAAATGACTTGGGACGCATCGGGCGCTTGTGAGAAAGTTCCCCAGATTGTTGAGCTTAAAAAATAATCTTAAAATTTAATCTTTTTAGTGCGGTTTTTGGTTGGGTGCTCTCTTTGCGCCCAGCCATAACTTCATTTTTACGAGTATTGCAAAAGTTTTGTTTCACATGGTTTATACAGTTTTATCAACTGCCGTTTTTCGGCAAAAATAATGATTGTGTTTGTTCTTTAAATTTTTATATCCGCTGCGTCTGAAATTTGAAGCACCAACCGAAAGGAGAAATTCTAAATGAGTACTTTCATTGACGGGTTGAGTCTTGGCAGCATATACGCGCTGATTGCACTCGGCTACACAATGGTATATGGCATAGCGAAAATGCTTAACTTTGCTCACGGCGACATTATTATGGTCGGCGCGTATGCAATTCTTACAACACTAAATATCTGCGGTAATCCTATTGTCGCTATCGTGGTATCCGTCGTCGTGTGCACACTGCTCGGTATTGTTACGGAAAAGCTTGCGTACAAACCGCTCCGCGGCGCATCTCCGCTGGCAGTTCTTATCACCGCCATAGGTGTCAGCTATTTGCTTCAGAGTATTGCCCAGCTTATATACGGCGCAAAATTCCGCTCGGTTACAATTGCAACTTTTAAGGCAATTTCAATCGGCGGTGCAAAAATAAACATTGCAACAATCATTTCACTTGTTGCAGGTGCAATCATTATGGCGGCGCTCACAATTTTTATCAAAAAAACACGAACCGGCAGAGCTATGCTCGCTGTTTCGGAGGACCGCGGCGCGGCGCTTTTGATGGGAATTAACGTTAACAGAATTATAACAATAACCTTTGCAATAGGTTCGGCGCTTGCCGCTTTTGCGAGTGTGTTTTATCTTATGCAAATCCCCAGCACCAACCCGACACTCGGTTCAATGCCCGGTATCAAAGCTTTTACGGCGGCGGTTATCGGCGGTATCGGTTCGGTTTCGGGCGCAATGCTCGGCGGTGTTTTGCTTGGCGTAATCGAAAAAATTGCGCTCAGTGTTCCTGCTCTTGCACCGTACACCACGGCGCTTGAGTTTGCGTTGCTTATAATAATTCTGCTCGTTAAGCCGACAGGTCTTATGGGCAAGCAGATAAGAGAGAAGGTGTGATGTATGGCAGGATATTTTAAAAATATAAAAAACGGTTTTAAATTTAAGCATTTTATAAACTACATCGGTGTGACACTGTTCCTTGTCATCACCGCATCAATGCTTTATTCGGGCAGTCTTAATCGCTCGACGGCAAACCTTATTACACAGATTGCATATTCAATCATTCTTGCGGTTTCGCTTAACCTCGTTGTAGGTTTTCTCGGCGAGCTTAGCCTCGGTCATGCAGGTTTTATGTGCGTCGGCGCATATATCGGCTGTTATGCGGCAAATCAGCTTCATCACGTTATTTCATCACCGCTCGCGGTGCTTATTATAACAATGTTTATCGGCGGTCTTGTTGCGGCGGTTTTCGGTTTTATCATCGGACTTCCGGCATTAAGGCTTAAAGGCGACTACCTCGCCATCGTAACGCTTGCATTCGGCGAAATTGTGAGAACGATTTTCAAAAACCTTGATATGTTCGGCGGTGCACTCGGACTTTCCACGAAAAAATACGGCACAAGCCTTTTCATACCGGCTTTAATTGTTGTTTTGATTATGCTGATTTTGGTTCAGAACCTTATCCGCAGTAAGCACGGCAGAGCGATTACTGCGATACGCGACAACGAAATCGCGGCGCGTGCAATGGGCATTAACGTTGCGTTTTACAAGCTTTTTGTGTTTATAATTTCGGCATTTTTTGCAGGAATTGCAGGCGTTATTTACGGTCACTACGCAACTCCCGTTTTGTATTCGTTCTTCTCGTACAACTATTCGATTGAAATTCTCGTTATGGTTGTCCTCGGCGGAATGGGAAGCATAAACGGTTCGATAATCGCGGCGGCGCTTATCACGTTTATCAACTTCCAGCTTACAACCAAGCTTTCGGGCGATATGGCGGCGCTGAAATTCTTGATTTACGCTATTGTTCTTATCACGATAGTTATATTCAACAATGCTCCTGCACTCCAGCCTATTAAAGAACGTTTCAGCCTTAAAGGCAAGTTTGCGGGTCTTGGCGAAAAAATCAAAGGCATTTTTGTTAAAACAAAAGATATTGACAAGGAAAGAGCGAAAATTAAAGACGACGCGGCGGAATGGACAAGAATCCCGACCAAAATCGATGTTGATGCAATTCTTTCCGTTGATGTCAAACCCGACAAACTCGGAAATAAACCCGACGAAAAGGAGGATAAATAATGAGTGAATATATGCTTGAAACAAAAAATCTCGGAATATCCTTCGGCGGCCTGAAAGCAGTTCAGGACGTTAATATTAAAATAAAGAAAAAACAACTTTACGGTCTTATCGGCCCCAACGGCGCAGGTAAAACCACGGTATTCAACCTTTTGACGGGCGTTTATACTCCCACAACAGGTGAATTTATTCTGGACGGTGAAAATCTCACCGGCAAGTCGCAGGAGGTTATAAACCACCGCGGAATTGCAAGAACATTCCAGAATATAAGGCTTTTCAATAATATGAGTGTTATCCGCAACGTTCTTGTCGGACTTCACAATCAAAAAGAATTTCACGTTAATCCGTTAACAAGTATGCTCCGTCTGCCGAGGCATTATAAATGCGAGGTTGAAATGCGAAACAAAGCAAAGGAGCTTTTGAGAATTTTCGGTCTTGAAGAAGAGCGCAACAACCTTGCGTGCAATCTTCCTTACGGAAAACAGAGAAAACTCGAAATTGCGCGTGCGCTTGCCACCAATCCCAAGCTTTTGCTCCTTGACGAGCCGGCGGCAGGTATGAACCCGAACGAAACCGCAGAGCTTATGGAAACAATAAGATTTGTGCGCGATAAATTCGATATGACAATTCTCCTTATCGAGCACGATATGAAACTTGTAGGCGGAATTTGCGAGGAGCTTACGGTGCTCAATTTCGGTACCGTTCTTGCTCAGGGAAAAACCGACGAAGTGCTTAACGACCCCAGGGTTATTACGGCATATGTCGGCGAAGACGAATAGGGGGTGCGCTTGATGCTTAAAATTGAAAACATTGAAGTTTGCTACGGCTTTATCAAAGCAATAAAAGGTGTATCCTTTGAAGTTGAAAAAGGCGAAATTATCGCGCTTATCGGCTCAAACGGCGCAGGAAAAACCACTATTTTGCACACTATCACAGGTCTTATTTCGCCGAAATCTGGAAAAATCACATTTGAGGGCAAGGATTTGACCAAAACTCCGGCGCATAAAATTCTCGGTATGGGTATGGCTCACGTCCCCGAGGGCAGACGTATTTTCCAGGAGCTTACTGTTTTTGAAAACTTAAAACTCGGCGCGTACATTTTGCGCGATAAAAAGCAGATTGAAAAAAATCTTGAATATGTTTACGAGCATTTTCCGCGTTTGAAAGAGAGAAAAAATCAGCTTGCCGGCACGCTTTCGGGCGGCGAACAGCAGATGCTTGCAATGGGCAGAGCGCTTATGTCCAACCCGAAAATTATCCTTATGGACGAGCCGTCAATGGGACTTTCGCCGATTTTGGTATCGGAGATTTTCCAGATTATTAAAGAGGTGTCCGAGGACGGCACAACGGTTCTGTTGGTTGAGCAGAACGCGAAAAAAGCGCTTACAATCGCCGACAGAGCGTATGTTCTTGAAACGGGCAACATCACTCTTTCGGGCAAAGCTAAAGATTTGCTTGCCGATGACCGAATTAAAAAAGCATATCTCGGCGAATAAAACTAAAATTTTGCAATATAAAAAGGTTTGCACTTATAATAGTGCAAACCTTTTTTCTGTATTCACAAAAATTTTTTTACGTCGGAAAATCAAACTTATTACTTGCCTTCATGCTTTGCCAAATGCTCTTTAATCTTCAAAAAAGTAATATCACTGATGTCGTGTTCAACCTTACAGCTGTCCTCATATGCGGTTGCCTCGTCAACACCCAGTACCATAAGCGCCTTTGCGATAACACGGTGTCTTTCATAAATGCGCTCGGCGATTTCAAGACCCTTTTCCGTAAGTTCAATCGAGCCGTCGGCGCTCATTGTGATGTATCCCTCTTCGCGGAAATGTTTCATAGCAACCGACACGCTCGGCTTTGTAAAATTCAGCTCGTTCGCAATGTCTATGCTTCGCACGCTGCCTTTTTTGTCTTTGATAATTAAAATTGATTCGAGATAATTCTCGGCAGATTCTTGTATTTTCACTTCAAAACCCTCTTAACTTCCTAAATATAGTATCATTGTATCACAAAAGTTAAACTTTGTCAAAAAAATTTTTATAAAACTATTGACAAATTTAAAATAGGGTGATACACTATAGTTGTTGAATGGTTGTTCAACTATTAAAATTATCTGCGGGGTGAAAAAATGGCAAAGCTTACTTGCGATTGTGAAGTTATTCATCAGGATGTCGTGAATAAGGTTAAAGAAAAAATGTCGGACGACAGTGAATACATCACGCTTGCGTCGCTTTTTAAAATTTTCGGCGACAGTACGCGTATAAAAATTTTGCACGCGTTAAGGCAAAACGAAATGTGCGTATGCGATATTGCAAGCCTTTTAAAGCTTACAAAATCGGCGGTGTCGCATCAGCTTAAGGCGCTTCGTTTGGCTAATCTTGTGAAATACCGCAAAGAGGCACAGATTGTTTATTACTCGCTTGCAGACGCGCACGTTGAAAAAATTCTCGATATAGGAATTGAGCATTTGCGCGAATAGGCAAGAGGCAATAAATTTAGTAAATGGATATTTTTTACGCTCGTAGTTGAATATTTGAGCAACAACTCAAAAACATAAGGAGGATATTATGCAAAGAATATATTTCTTAAAAGGTCTTGATTGTCCGCATTGCTCGGCAAAAATCGAAAATGACGCCGGAAAGATTGACGGTATTTCGCTTTCAAGAGTCAACCTTATGGAGCAGACTTTAACTCTTGATTCGGATAAATTCTTAAGTTCGGTTGATGACGAGGTGGAAAAAATCGTCCATAAATATGAGCCGGACGTTGAAGTGAGTATTTACGACGGCAGTGCACACAGTCACTCGCACGGCACTCACTCTCACGGCGAAGAGGGCCACGGCGAGGACGAAGAAGATTTGAAACCGCGCATAATCCGAATTGCGATAGGAGCGGTAATTTACGTTGCTGCGGTTGTTTCGTCAAAGTTTATAAACAACATATATTTAGAAATTATTTCGCTTGCGGCGGCATTTCTCATCTTGGGCGGCGACGTTTTGCTCCGCGCTGTGAAGAACATATTACGAGGTCAGGTATTTGACGAAAACTTTCTTATGAGTGTTTCGAGCATCGGCGCGTTTTGCATCGGCAGTTACACCGAGGCGGTCGCGGTTATGCTTTTGTATCAGCTCGGTGAGCTTTTTCAGGATATGGCGGTCGGAAAATCGCGCAAATCCATTGCGAGCCTTATGGATATACGTCCCGACAGTGCGAATGTTATCCGTGACGGCAAAGTTGTGACGGTTTCGCCCGAAGATGTAAAAATCGGCGAAACGATTATCGTTAAGCCGGGCGAAAAAGTTCCGCTCGACGGATTTGTTATTGAGGGCAAAACAATGCTCGACACAATGGCGCTTACCGGCGAATCGGTTCCGAGAAGCGCAAATGTCGGCGACGAGGCACTGTCAGGCTGTATCAACGAAACGGGCGTTATAAAAATCGAAGTTACAAAATCGTTCTCCGAAAGTACTGTTTCAAAGATTTTGTCGCTTATTCAGAACGCGTCGTCCAAAAAAGCGCCGTCCGAGAATTTCATCACGAAATTTGCGCGTTACTACACACCCGTTGTCGTAATTTTGGCGGCACTTATCGCGGTTGTTTTCCCGTTTGCGTTTGGCGGCGGATTTGTTAAATGGGTTCGTCAGGCGTTTGTATTTCTTGTAATTTCCTGCCCGTGTGCGCTGGTAATTTCAATACCGCTTTCGTTCTTCGGCGGAATAGGCTCGGCGGCACGTAACGGAATACTTGTAAAAGGAAGCAACTATCTTGAGGCGTTGAGCAAACTCGATACGCTCGTACTCGACAAAACCGGCACGCTTACAGAGGGAGTTTTTGCGGTGCGCGAGGTACTGCCTGCAAAAGATTTCTCGGAAAACGACGTTCTCTTTGCGTCGGCATATGCCGAGAGCTACTCAAATCACCCGATAGCGCAGTCGATTAAGTCGCATTTCGGCGAAAAAATCAATGAAAGCATTATAAGCGACTACACCGAAATTTCGGGCAAAGGCATATCGGTAAAAATCAACGGCAGTGAGATTTTGGCAGGCAATATGCGTCTTATGGACGAATTTAACATCAAATGCGAAAAATGCGATAAGGCGGGTACGGTTATATATGTTGCAAGCGACGGAAAATATATCGGCTGTATTGTAATTTCGGACAAAATCAAAAAAGACAGCGCATCGGCACTTGAAAATCTGCGCAAAATGGGCGTTGATAACATAATTATGCTCACCGGGGACAACGAAAAAACTGCTTCTTCGGTTGCGGAAAAACTCAAAATTAAGAAGTATTTTGCATCGCTTTTACCGCAGGATAAGGTTGCAAAATTTGAAGAAATAGTATCTGGCAAGAAAACAAACGGCACTACGGCGTTTGTCGGCGACGGAATTAACGACGCACCTACGCTTGCAAGGGCGGATATCGGCATTGCAATGGGCGCGCTCGGTTCGGACGCGGCAATTGAGGCGGCAGACGTTGTGCTTATGACCGATGAGGTTTCTCTTATTGCGAAAGCGGTTAAAACGGCGAAATATACAAAAAGAATTGTTACACAGAACATTGTTATGTCGCTCGGAATTAAACTTTTGTTCTTAATTCTCGGTATTTTCGGAATTGCCACAATGTGGGAGGCAATTTTCAGCGACGTCGGCGTTATGATGCTCGCCGTGCTTAATTCAATGCGCGTTTTAAAAAAATAATGAAAAAATAATCTTGACATTTTGTAAAATAAATGTTAGAATATGTCAGTAAATGAACTGCCACCGGGCAGTAGATGCTTAAGCATTTGTGTGCATATCGTTAGGTCTTTGAAGATATGCACTGCAAATGCTTATTTTTTTGGAGGACGACAGATGAAATACTTTACAAAAAGCGAACTTGCTTTATGGCTCGGCTCAATGCTTGCAATCGTTGTGTCAAATATATTTATCGGCGAATTTGCGCCCGTGTCGCTTGCCGCGTCGCTTATCGGCGTGACGGCACTTATTTACACGGCAAAAGGAAATCCGATAGGACAGGGGCTTATGATAGTTTTTTGCCTGATTTACACCTATGTTTCCTACACTTTTTCATATTACGGCGAAATGCTCACGTATGCCGGAATGTCGCTCCCGATGGCGGTTTTCTCGTTTATCGCGTGGCTTAAAAATCCGTTTCGAGGAAACAAATCGGAGGTCAGTGTTAATGAGGGCATAACGCGCGGTGAATATGTGTTTCTGATTATATTAACTGCGGTTGTGACGGCGGTTTTTTATTTTATATTAAAATTTTTCAACACGGCAAATATCGTGCCGAGTACAATTTCGGTTACAACAAGCTTTGCGGCGGTATATCTCACATTTCGCAGAAGTCCGCTGTATGCGCTTGCATATGCGGCTAACGACATTGTTTTGATTATTCTGTGGACGCTTGCGGCGTTTGAAGATGTTTCTTATTTTTCGGTTGTGATATGTTTTGCGGCATTTTTTGCAAACGATATTTACGGTTATATGAACTGGAAAAGAATATCTGCACGGCAATGCGCGGAATAAAAATAACAATAATCCGTCTTTTTTTTTAAAAACTCTTGACAAGCTAATGTTCATTATCTATAATAAAGCTAACGAACATTAGCTAAAGGAGCGATAAAAAATGAAATATGAATTAAGCAAAAAATATTGCACAGAAAATCTTATGAAAAAAATTATGGGTCCGAACCCGATAAAGCTTGAAGAGGAGCTTATGCAGGGTCACAAAATCAAAAAAGGCGCAGTCGTCTGCGACCTCGGAAGCGGGCAGGGGCTTACGTCGGTATTTCTTGCAAAGGAATACGGTTTTAAGGTTTACGCGTCTGACCTTTGGAGCGACCCTGACGTAAATCAGAAGTTTTTCGCCGAGATGGGACTTACAAAAGACGAAATTATCGCCGTTAAAGCGGACGCGGAAAATCTTGATTTTGACAAAAACTTTTTTGACGCGGTAGTTTCTACCGATTCGTATAATTATTTCGGACGAAATGAGAAATATCTTGACGAAAAGCTTTTGCCGTATGTGAAAAACGGGGGATACATTTATATTTCAATTCCGGGTATGAAAAAGGACTGCCACGATAATCTGCCGAAAGAACTGCTTTTATCGTGGACGCCCGAACAGCTTGAATATATGCACGATGTTGAGTATTGGAAAAATATTGTATCGCAGTGCAAGGGCGCCGACGTTATAGAAGTTAGCGAAATGGAGTCGAATGACGAAGTGTGGGCAGACTGGCTCAAACAGGAAAACGAATATGCGGTCGACGACAGAAAGTCTATGGAGGCAGGCGGAGGAAAGTATCTTAATTTCATAAAAATCGTACTGCAAAAAAGATAAAAAAACAACCCCTCAATCATTGATTGAGGGGACTTTCTTTTTACATAAACATTACGATTGCAACGACATACGCAACGTATATTGCAGCGGCAAAAACGCCCTGCTTGCGCGTGAATTTCGACCGCATAACGGCAGGAATGAAAATCAGCGCGTTAATTATAAGACATACGGGAAAATCAAATTTCAGCGCCTGTGCCGACACGGTGAGCGGTTTACCTGCCGCGAGCGTGCATACGGGCAAAATGAGTGTCGTGTCGATGATGTTCGCGCCTATGATGTTGCCGGCAGAGAGTGCGCCCTGCTTTTTTCGTATTGCGGTTATTGCTGTGATAAGTTCGGGCAGAGAAGTGCCTATTGCTATCATTGTAACCGAAATTATGCCGTCGGGAACATGCAGAATTTGTGCAATAACGGTACCGTTGTCAACCAAAAGACGCGCGCCGACAATTATTCCGGCACAGCCTCCGATAAATTTTATAACATTTGTGCGGATTTCTTTTTTTGACGATATAACCGCTTTTTCATCCGACAGCGTATCTTTTGCGCTTTTAAGCGTTTCATATGTAAATATTGCAAAAATCAGTGCGAGAATTATGCATCCGATAACCGCAAGCTTTCCTGTCAGCGAGAAGATATAAAGTGACAAAATCGCCAGAATTAAAAGAAAGGTTTTAAGCGAATAATCCTTTGCACGGATTGCAAACGGTGCAAATATGATTGAAAACGCAAGAATTATACCTGTGTTTGCGGTTACGGAGCCGACCGCATTTCCGATTGCGATGTCAACTTTTCCCTTGACCGCCGCCATAAGCGACACAATAAGCTCGGGCATTGTGGTTGCAATGCTAACCACTGTCGCACCGATTATAAATTTCGGTATTCCCGAAACGCGTGCTATCCACACTGCCGAGTCGACAAAGTAATCACCGCCCTTGATTATAAGAACAAGACCGAGTGCAAAAAGCAAAAATACCAAAACATTATACATTTTTAAAATTCCCCCTAAAGTTTGTCCATTTTATTGTAGCTTATACCGAAAGAAAATTATGTCAAAAAAAGCCGATGCAACATCGGCTTTTTAAATATTTTTTTAGTTTTATCAGTCAATAATCGACGGAATTTCTCCGAGAATGTAGTAGTTGTAGTTTTCGGACAAATCGTTTGACGACTTAATTCTTGTGTCGATAAGCTCAAGAACAAATATAAGTCCTATGCCTGCAAGTGCTCCGACGAGCGCTCCCAAAAGCGAATTTCTGCCGATATTTCTCGGAAGATAATCGCTCGAATAGCTTGCGTGGTCAAGCGCTTTTATCGAACCGCCCTCAACAACCCATTCAATTTCTTCTTTTGCAAGCGAAATTACCGTTTCGAGAAGAATATACGAGGTTTTCGGCGAGTCTGATTTTACCGTGATTTCCAAAATTTCCGTTTCGTTTCGCGCCGCCATTGTAACCATTCCTTTTAATCTTGCCGGCGAATAGGGAAGTTTTGAAACTTCTTTTACGTGTGAATAGAATTTGCTTGTATTTAAAACCTCAACCGACGATTTTAAAAGCTCCTGCGAAGTGACAATTTCGTTAAGGCTGATTTCATCGGTCGGCCTTTGCTGACTGGTTTTGTTAACGTTGCTTATGTAGAGCGTTCCCACAGACTGATAAACGGGTTTTGAAACGTAATACGAAAAAATATACATTGCCGAACCGCCGATTATCATACAGCAGGCAACAATCCACCAGCGCTGAAGAGCCATATTGATTATGTCAAAAATGCTGTATTCCTTATTTGTATTCAAAAAAAGACACTCCTTAATAACTTAGTAAGTTTATAATAACACAAAAAAGTGCAAAAGTCTACAATTTTTATGAAATTATTATGAATAAATTTTAAATTTGGTTGACTTTAATAAAAAAATGAGTTATCATAACTTTAAATCAATGTACTTTTAAAATTACGGAGGATAAAAATATGAAACTTGGTGTGTTTTCACCTGTGTTTAACAACAGAACGCTCGAAGAAGCGCTTGAATTTATGAAAGAGCACGGCGGTCAGGCTATTGAGCTTGGGACGGGCGGTTTTCCCGGCACGGCGCATATCAATCCCGATGAGCTTTTGGCAGATGAGAAAAAACTTAACGATACACTTGACCTTTTGAAAAAATACGATATTGAAATCGCGGCATTCAGCTGTCACGGCAATCCCGTGCACCCAGATAAGGAAATCGCGGCAAAATTCCACTCGGATTTTGAGAAAACCTGCAAGCTTGCTCAAAAAGCAAACGTACATACAATAGTTACGTTTTCGGGTTGTCCCGGCGGAAGCAAGGACGACAAGACACCCAACTGGGTTACATGTCCTTGGCCGAACGATTTTTCGGATATATTAAAATATCAGTGGGACGAAGTGCTTATTCCGTATTGGAAAAAAGCGGCGGAATATGCAAAACAGTACGGCATTGAAAAAATCGCGTTTGAAATGCACCCCGGTTTTTGCGTATACAACCCTGCAACGCTTTTGAAACTCCGCGAGGCGGTGGGCGATATTATCGGCGCAAACTTTGACCCGAGCCATCTTATCTGGCAGGGAATTGACCCTGTTTATGCGATAAGAGCGCTCAAAGGCGCAATTTATCATTTCCACGCGAAAGACACGAAAATCGACCCGATTAACACAAAAACAAACGGCGTTCTCGATACAAAATCGTACGCGGACGAAATCAACCGTTCGTGGATTTTCCGTTCGGTGGGCTACGGCAATGATTACGCGTACTGGAAAGATATGATAAGCGCACTCCGTCTTTGCGGTTACGACGGCGTTATCAGCATTGAGCACGAGGACAGCCTTATGACACCTGACGAGGGACTTATCAAGGCTATGGATTTCCTCAAAGATGTTTTGATTTACGAGTCCAAGGGCGATATGTGGTGGATTTAGTTTTTTAAAAGGAGAAAAATATGGCAGACCATATGATAAAATTGAGCGAAGTGCCGAAAGGTCAAAAATGGCAGTATTTGTGGGATTATTACCGATTTCCCGCACTTGCGGCTGTTATTGGGCTTATACTTGTAATTTCGCTTGTAAAAACAATATTTTTCACACCAAAGGCAGACGTCGGCATTATTTTCACAACCGAATTGGGCCTTTCGGACAGCGAGGGCGAAAAGTTTGACAAAGCCGTAAACGACGCGCTTGAAGATTATAACGGCGACGGCAAAAAACTTGCCGATACGACGCGTCTTGCGTACAGCGAAACGAGCGCGCAGTCCGACCCGCAGTATGCGCAGGCGGTGCTTACGAAAATAAACGTCGAACTTGCGGCAGGCAACGATATTTTGCAGATTTGCGATGATAAGCTTTATCCGACGTATGAGGGAAACGGCTGTCTGGCAACTTATAAGGTTTTTAAAGATTTCGGCGTTGATATCAAGCATACGGACGACAGCGAAATTGTTAAAATTCCGTTTTCCGAAATAAAGGCATTTGCGGATATTAAATCTGCAAACGGCGCGGAAATGTATCTTACCGTCCGTCCGCCTATGGAAAAATGGTACACTAACGAAAAACAGCGAAAAAATTATACCAACCAGCTCAAATTTATTGCAAAACTTGTAAATGAATAAACGCAAAAACACAAGGAGTCAATGCCCCTTGTGTTTTTTATTTAACACACAAATTTCATTACAAAAGCAACCAGCATACAACACAAAATTCCCAAAAGAGTGGGGAGCAAAACGGAAATCACCGTCCATTTTATGCTCTGTGTTTCCTTTTTTATTGTCAGCACGGTGGTGGAACACGGCCAGTGGAAAAGCGAGAAAATCATTGTGCACATTGCGGTTGTCATATTCCAGCCGTTTGATACAAAAAGTTCTTTTACCGCGGTTAGATTGCCCGTGTCCGAAAGCACTCCCGACGCGGTGTATGCCATAATTACAATCGGAATTACAATTTCGTTTGCCGGAAATCCGAGTATAAACGCGATTAAAATTACACCGTCAAGCCCCATAAGACGCGCAAACGGGTCGAGAAAATCCGAACATATTTTAAGAATACTTGCATCGCCGACGATGATATTTGCCGCAAGATATATTATAATTCCGGCAGGTGCGGCAACCGCGGCTGCACGCCCGAGAACAAAGAGCGTTCTGTCGAACACCGATCGAACAATCACTTTGCCGATTTGCGGTTTGCGGTACGGCGGAAGTTCGAGCGTAAAGGACGACGGCACACCTTTTAATACGGTTTTTGATAATATAAACGTTGACAAAAATGTAAAACCTATTCCTGCGAGTATCAGCGCCGTCAAAAACAGTGCGGACGTAAGCGACGTGAGCGTTTTCGTCTGCGTTCCTATAAAAAACATTGTGATTATCGAAATCAGCGTCGGAAACCGTCCGTTGCACGGCACAAGACTGTTTGTTATGACCGCAAGCAGTCTTTCGCGTTCCGAGTCGATTATTCTGCACCCGACAACGCCTGCCGCATTGCACCCGAATCCCATACACATGGTAAGTGCCTGTTTTCCGCACGCACAGCATTTTTTAAACGGTTTGTCAAGGTTATATGCAATTCTCGGCAGATACCCGAAATCCTCCAGAAGCGTGAACAGCGGAAAAAATATCGCCATAGGAGGGAGCATTACCGAAACAATCCACGCGAGAGTGCGGTATGCTCCGAGAACAAGCAAATTGCAAAAATACTGCGGTATTTTTATAAACTTAAAAAAGCCCATCAGTTTATCTTCAAACGAAAACAAAAGATTGGAAAGCAGGCGCGACGGGTAGTTTGCACCGCTGACGGTGAGGTAAAACACCAGCGCGACGAGCAAAAGCATTGCAAGGTATCCCGAAACCTTTCCCGTTAGAATTTTGTCGGTTCTGCGGTCAAAATCGGAGTATTTTTCATTTTCATATGTAACAGCATCCTTGCATATTTTTTCGCTTTGCGAAAGAATTGCCGAAACGGTCATATCTTTCAGTTTATCGCGGGATATTTTATTGTCCGAAAGGTATTCTTCGGCGGATTTTACCGCCGATAAAATATCGGTATGCGACAAAATATCGTCCTCTAAAAATTTTGAAAATTCGTTTATCAGCGCGCTGTCATTGTCGAGCAGACGGAGCGCGAGCCATCGGCAGTTTATTATGTTTTTGTAATGCTTTTTTAAAACGGGTTCTAAAATTTCTATCGCGTTTTCGATTTTCTCATCATATTTTATTTTATGTGCGCCGTCACACTTTTTAAAATTTTCAATTTCTTTGACAAGCGCGGAAAGCGTCTTTTTCTTTCGTGCCGACACGCCGACGACGGGAACGCCGAGCTTGTTTTTCAGCATTTGCAGGTCGATTTTTATGTTTTTTCGCTTTGCTTCGTCCATAAGATTGACGCAGATGATTACATTTTTTGAGATTTCCATTGTCTGGATAGCAAGGTTTAAATTTCGCTCAAGGCACGTCGCGTCACACACAACTATAACAGCGTCAACACCGCCGAAACAGATGAAATTTCGGGCGACTTCCTCTTCTTGAGAGTGCGCCATAAGCGAGTATGTGCCGGGAATATCCGCAAGAATAACGGTGCCGTTTTTTGTTTTAAATTCGCCCTGTGCGTTTGTGACGGTTTTGCCGGGCCAGTTTCCCGTGTGCTGGTTCATACCGGTGAGTGCGTTAAATACCGTGCTTTTCCCGACGTTCGGGTTGCCTGCAAGGGCAATCAGCAAATCACCCGCGTTTTTTCGTTTTACGGCAGTGTCCGATGATACACTGCTTCCCGTTGAAGATGAAGTAAGACCCATTTTTTACCCCTCCCCGAAAATATTTTTTATAAGCACACCCTCGCAGTCCTCCGAACGAATGGCGATAACCGCACCGCGGATAAGAAATGCTTTAGGATCGCCCGAGGGACTTTTGCCGATACATTCAACTTTTGTGTTGCCTATAAGACCTATATCGAGAAGCCTTCGGCGTATGCTTCCGCTTGAATTTAATTCGTCAACCGTCGCAGACTGTCCGACTTTTAAATCATTCAATGAATATGCCATACCTATACCTCTTTCCTTTATCGGATTTTTGAGCGGATTTTCAGTTTTAATATATGGTATGTCATATATTTGCAAAATGCTACAAAAAAGCACATACATATGTATGTGCCAAAAATTTATATTTAAAAATAAGGTTTATAATGAATTGTTGTATCGTTTGGAAAATAATATTCAAAAATATCCACAAAATAATCGTCCGTCATACTTGCGATAAAATCGGTCACAATGTCGTCGGGCGGAGTGTCAATATAATTTTCGCCGCCGTAATATTTGCGGTTTTGGTTGACAAAATCAATATGATGTTTGTAAACAAGCGTGTTTTTGTCACCGCTTTTCAAATCGTGCAAAAGCTTAAAATAAAGCTTTTCAAACATCGGCGCGATTATTTTTTCGTTTATATCGGCAACCCGATTGTTGAGGTAAATATAATTGTAATTGTCGTTTTTGCTTTTTGAAAGTTCGGCAAAAATGTCCTTGTCGATTTTTATGTAATCCTTGCCGTAGCTGTTTTCGATAATACTTACAATCATATTGTTGATAATCGCCGCGTTGAAATTTCCCAAAATTCCGCCGTCAAAAACCGCGTCGTTCGGTATGACGTCGGCTTTTACCGCGTCCTGCCTGTCCTTGCCGACGTACGCGATAATGTCGCAAATACGCACAACACATCCCTCCAAAGTGGCAGGAGTGAGATGAACGGAATAATCTTTTTCTGTATAACATTTTTCAACGTTTTTATCAAATTCGTTAAAGGTTTTAAGATTTGACGGGTGATATTCATCACATTCCACCTCGCCGTTGTGACACAAAATTCCGTCCAGCGTTTGCAGTGAAATGTTGTAGGCAAAAATCTTGTCAAGCACGCGCACGCTGTGAAGATTGTGACAAAAATACCGTGAGGTTTGCGCGTGATAAATTTTGCTTAAAAACTTTTCGCCCGCGTGGCCGAAAGGAGTGTGACCTATATCATGACCGAGCGAAATTGCTTCGATAAGGTCAAGGTCAAGTTCCAAAATTCTGCCGATGTTGCGCGCAATGCGCGACACAAGCTGAACATGCAGAGAACGGCGCGTCAAATCGTCATTTTTGTAAAGCGAAAATACCTGTGTTTTGTCGCAGTATCGGTTGTAATACGGCGAATGAAGAATTTTTTCAACGTCGCGCACATATGCCGGGCGCCACACGCTTGCAATGTCGTGCGACGGATTCCGTCTTATTTCACCCGATGATTTATAGTGCAAATCGTGCACGATTTTTTCGGTAAGTTCTTTTGAAAGTGACAAATATTCTGTTTTTCTTTTCATCTTATCACCGCCGTTTTTGTGAATTTATTCATCATATACCATACATACAGGCTCGGTATCTTCGGAGATATACACCGCCGTCGGGCTGTCCGCACCGCCGATTATGCCTATTGACGAGGCGTAGGGCAGGGGAGTTGAATTTATTAAAACCGTGAGCGCCAATATGAGCGCCGATTGTGAAATTAACATAATATCCTCCTTGCGAATTTTAATCGTTAAAGTCAAACACGGCGCGTCCGTTTTCAAGCTTTAAATATCCCGAAAAGTTTTTGCCGTTTTTTGACACAAAATTTTCTATTTTGTATGTTTTTCCCGTTTTCAAAAGCTTTTTAACGTTGGAAAGCGAAATCACACGCTGACAAATAACGCCGTTTATAGAAAATTTGCATCCGTCTTTGTAGCCCGTACAGCCGTAGCCGAATCGCGTGCGGACAACATCTTTTCCGCAAACGGGGCATTTTCCCGCAATATCACCCAAAAATCCGTCGTCGGTATCTTTTTCGGGCGGAAGTTTCTCGGCAAAAAACACGCTTTTAATTTCGTCCTGTGCCATTTTTACGCTGTCCGAAATCATAATTTCACCGCGGTACACCTTTTTGAGTGCTTGTCCGAGCTGACTGGTTTTGTATTTATCCATACTGATGTTCATTCTCATAAGCGAATTTATAAGATTTCTGCCTGCAGGCAAAATGGTGTAAACGTCCTTTTTTAAAAGTATGTATTCGCTTTTCCGCGCGTTGTCGATAATTCCCGTGCGCGTTGCCTCGGTGCCGAGTTCCAGTCCCTCAAAAATAGCGCGGTAGTCTTCGTCGTCGTTTTCGTCGCTTGACGCCTTGTCATCTTTGAACGGATTTTTAAGATAATTATTTAGGGTTTCGATTGTATAGTGTTTCGGCGGTGTGGTTTCTTTTTCAGCAGGCTCAAAATTAACCGCAAATTGGTCTCCTTTTTCAAGGTTCGGCAAAATTTTGTCTTTTTTTGTGTAGTCGTCAAATTTTGTCCAGCCTTTTTGCGAAATAATTGTGCCTTTAAGCGTGAAATCCTCAAGATTTCCGACATTTATCTTAATTTCGGTTTTCTGCGCAATGCACTCCTCGGCGCAGAAAACCGCGGCAAATCGGCGCATAATTGTGCTGTAAACCACAAATTCCTCATCGGTGAGCGCCTCTTTTTTCGGGATTTTAAAAGTCGGAGTGAGGGCAGAGTGCGACTCGATTTTCTTGTCGTCGAAAATGGTTTTTTTAAACTTAAATTCAACGGGGTAGCCGATTTTTCTAACCTCGCCGATTATTTTTTTAATTTTGTCCTGTTCCGCCGTTGCAAGATACTCCGAGTTTGTTCTGGGGTAGGTGACAAAGCCTTTTTCGTAAAGCCCCTGAACGATGGCGAGGCTTTTGTCCATCGGCATTTTATACTTTTTACCTAAAACGTTTTGAAGTTTTGTAAGCGAAAAAAGTTTCGGAGGGGACAGAGTGTCTTTTTTCACTTTTTTGCCCGTCACAACCGCAGGAAATTTGTTGTATTCGGCGCATAGCGCTTTTGCTTTTTCAAGTGAATTTTTGTCAAATTTCTGCTTGCTTGTAAGCTCAATTTTTTCGCCGTTTACGTCTGTTTTGGACGAAATTGCATAATAAATGTCGGGCACAAAATTTTCTATCGCGGTGTCACGGTCGTAAATTGCCTTTACAATCGGCACAATAACGCGTCCGACGCGTAGGAGAGTGCCGGTTTTGAGCGTTGCGTAACGCGTTAAATTAACGCCGTAAAGCCAGTCGATATATGTTCGTGCAAATCCCTCGTTTGCAAGATTGTTGTATTCGTCCTCGTCTTTCATTTCGCTTAATGCCGAAATAATCGTTTCGTTTGTCTGGTCGGGAAGCCAAAGACGTTTAAAACTTTTTCCGTTTATATTCGCGTTTCCGACGATAATTCTTACGATAATTTCGCCCTCTCTGTCCGAGTCGCCTGCGTTTATAACGGTGTCAACGTCCTCGCGCTCGCAAAGCCGTTTTATGGTTTCAAACTGATTTCGCACGCCCGTGTCAACCTTTTTGTTTTGGTCTTTTTTCAGTTCAAACTTAAATTTTTCAGGAAAACACGGCAGATTTTGCATAGTCCAACCGCGCGTGCCCTCGGGCGCGGGATTGTACGTTTCAATGTCTGCAAGCGAAAAAAGATGACCGAACGCCCAGGTTACTATATATCCGTTGCCCTCGTAATATCCGCCTTTTGTTTTCATATTGGTAATCGCCGACACGATATTCCGCGCGAGCGACGGTTTTTCTGCAATAATAACTTTCATCTTTTGTAAAATTCCTTATGTTTTAAAATAAACTGCTTCCGCCGATAAATTCGCGCACAAAGCACATACGCGGAACAAAGCTGTCGTCCAGCGGTGAAAAATCGGACAAAAGTGAGTTTATGCTGTCGGTAAAGTTTTTGTATTTTTCCGATACCTGTCCGTCCGACATAAATTTTGCAGCGTGCTTTTTATACACGCAAAATTCGTATAAAACCGACGAATTAAACACCACGTCCGCACTGTCGGTGAAGGGATAAATGTTAACCTCGGCGGCTTTTTCAACGTCGTCCCACATTTGAAAAGTGAAGTTTGCATTACTGCTCCTGAAATAGCAATCGCGGATAAGACGGCGCAAAAGACGCGCCGAACGCGGAGAAATTTTGCTCCCGTCGTTGCGTTTAAGGCACGTCAGCGCGGTGCAGTATATTTTATAAAGATTTCCGCCTCCGACCCTTGACGTTACAACGTCGTTGAGCGCATGAAGTCCTTCAACGATAATAACCTCGTTGTCGTTAAGGCGCATATTTTTCTTGCCGATAATCTGTCTGCGTGTGGCAAAATCGAAAATCGGGAGCGACGCCTCGGCGCCCGACAAAAGGGTTTTCATATTTTCGCCGAAAAGGTTATAGTCAAGACTGTCCGCATAGTCGAAGGTGAGATAGTCAAGCTCTTCGAGCGGAGTGTCCGATTTGTCGTAATAATAATCGTCGAGCGAAATGGTTTTTGCGTTTATGCCGAGCACCTTTAAATGAAGCATAAGACGGTGCGAAAACGACGTTTTTCCCGACGACGACGGGCCTGCAATCATAATGATTTTTTTACTGCCGATATTTTCTTTAATCGTTTCGGCGATGTTTGAGATGCAGTGTTCGTGCCAGATTTCGCTCAAATTTATTATGTTGTTGATTTCACCCTGCGCAATCGCGCGGTTTATGTCGTCGGCGCAAAGTATGCCGAGGCTTGAACACCAGTTTTTGTATTCTTCTAAGCTTTTGTCTATTTTTGACATAATTTTCACCGCCTTAAAATTTATAAATTTTCTGTTTCAAAAAGAGTTTCTTTGCGTTTTATCATTTCGTCGGTGCGTTTTATATATTCCGACACTTCTTTAACATTAAATGCGCGCTCGATTTTGTTTCCGCACACAAGTTTCGTTGACGCACCTGCGCCGAGCGCAACGTTCGTCTGAACCTCCTGCATAATCGCAGTGTTGTAAATACATTCGCAGTTTTTTTCGCAAAATCCGATATTTTCAAGATTGCCTGCCATATTTTTCTGACGGTACATATAATATGGATTTTTGTTATTTTTTATAAGCGTCTGCGAGGCAAAGTCAAGCATTTTTGCGGTTTCTTTTGCTGACGTGTTAAAATAATCGTATTTTTCGGCAAGATATGCACCTCGCTTTACGCACAGCGTATGCACCGTTACACTTTCGGGATTTAATGCGAGAATTTTTTCAACCGTTTTTTCAAAATCACAAAAATTTTCGCCGTAAAGTCCTGCTATAATATCGGTGTTTATGTGCGAAAATCCCATTTCGCGCGCAAGATAAAACTTTTCTTCGGTATCAAGCGCCGTGTGGCTTCTGCCGATAATTTTCAGCGTTTTGTCGTTGAATGTCTGCGGATTTATGCTTATTCGCCCGACGTTCATATTTTTCAAAACTTTAAGCTTTTCTCTGTCGATTGTGTCGGGACGTCCTGCCTCAACGGTAAATTCGCGGATATTTGAAAGGTCAAATTCGCGGTACAGAGCATTTATGAGCTTTTCAAGCTGATACGCCGTAAGCGTTGTGGGCGTTCCTCCGCCGATATAAACACTGTCAACAGTTTTGCCGTAGTTTTTCAAAAGGCGCGCGCACTGCGAAATTTCATATTCAAGTTTTTCAAGATAAGGCTCGATAAGCTTTTTTGAATATGCAACCGACTGCGAAATAAACGAGCAGTAATGGCACCTTGTGGGGCAAAAGGGGATAGAAACATAAAGGCTGATGCTGTTTTTCGGTATGCCTTCAATTATTTTTCGCTCATTTTCCGCACACAGGAGCGCAAGATTTATTTTTCCGCCGTCAACAAGAAAATCATTTTCTAAAATTTTTGCGATTTTCTCATTTGTCAGCTTATTTTCCATCATTTCGCGCACGGTTTTTGTGGGACGTATTCCCGTCAAAATTCCCCACGGCGGTTTTTGCGAAAATGCCTTTTGCATAGCCTTAAAAAGGCAAAGTTTAAGCGTGTTTTTATCGTATTCCGATTTGTTTATATTATGGCAAAACGTGCCGTTTTCGGTTTTGTATTCCGCAAAATATCCGCCGTTTTCAAACGATGCCAAAACGTCATAATCAGAACCTTTCACAAATTCGTATTTTTGCATAGGAACAAAAAGGCGGACAATATCGCGCACCGCATATGTTTCGTCGTTGCCGACAAGTTTAATTTTCATATTTTTATCTCACAAACATATTGTTTTCAATTTCATAGCCTATTGTGGTGGAGTCGCCGTGACCGGGATAAACCTTAATATTTTCGTCCAGCACAAAAAGGCGCGTTTTTATTGATTTTATAATTTTTTCCTGATTTCCGCCGTAATGGTCGGTGCGTCCGACCGACATCAAAAACAGTGTATCGCCCGAGAAAAGGGTATCACCACAGAGTATGCACATGCTGCCTTTGTTATGACCGGGAGTGTGAATAAATTTAAGTTCGTGCCCGTCAAGGTCTAATGTGTCGCCGTTTTTCACAATAATATCTGCCTTCTTTTTGGGCGAAACCGTGTGAAAATAAACGGCGAGGTTAAACGCGTCGTTGTTCAGCGTGTCTTTGTCGTCCGAATGAATAACGACGGGCGCTTTTGTAAATTCCGCAATTTCGTCAAGCGCCATAATATGGTCGATATGCGCGTGCGTGATGATGATGTATTTTACCGTAATGCCGAGCTGTTTAATTTTGCTTATTATTGTGTCACCGTCGGCGGCAGGGTCGATAAGCACGGCATTTTTTGTGTTTTCGTCGTAAAAGATATAGCAGTTTGTGTCAAGTGCGCCGAGAACAAGTCTTTCGGTTTTCATATATAACGCTTCCTTTCATATAAAATATCAGTTTGTGCTTCGTGTAACGTCTATTACGCCTTTGAGATTTTTAAGTTTTTTCGCAACTTTTTCCATTTGCTCGATATTTGCAATTTCAAGCGTGATTTCAAATATCGCAAGCGTGTCTTTCGTACGCGCGTTGATTGCTTTAAGCGGAATTTTTGTTTCGCTGATAGCATTCGCAACTTCGATGAAAATGCCCGGGCGGTCGTTCGCCTCAATTTTTAAGTTTGCGGTAAACGCGGTCTGATCGTGTTTCGACCATTCAACCTCTATAAGGCGTGCTTTTTCCTCTGCATTGCTGTATGCGTTTGCAATGTTGGGGCAGTCCTGACGGTGGATTGAAACACCGCGTCCGCGCGTGATGTAACCGATAATTTTATCGCCCGGAACAGGGTTACAGCAACGGGAGTATCTTATAAGGCAACTGTCAATTCCCGATACAATTACGCCGTCTTTCGCGTTTGAATTTTTCTCTGTATTTGAAATTTTGGGCGGTTCGGTCAAAATTTCGGACGGAATAACGGGAATTTCTTTTTTCTCGGTCTGCTTTTTGTGTTCTTCTTTAAGCTTTGAAACGGCTTTCATTGCAGGCAGACTGCCGTAGCCGACCGCACTGTATAAATCGTCGAGCGACGAAAAACCGTAACGTTTGAACATACTCTGCAGGTGCGCCTCGGTCAAAATTTCCGTTCCGTTTAAACCCTGACGTTTAATTTCGCGGTCAATCATTTCTTTGCCGTGAACGATATTTTCCTCGCGTTTTTCCTTTTTGAACCACTGATTGATTTTGTTTTTCGCCTGGCTGGTTTTAACGATTTTGAGCCAGTCGCGGCTGGGGCCGTGTATAGCGGTGGAGGTGATAATCTCCACAATATCGCCGTTTTGGAGCTGATAGTCGAGCGGAACAATTTTGCCGTTCACGCGCGCGCCGTTCATTTTGTAGCCGATAGCGCTGTGAATGTTAAACGCAAAGTCAACGGGTGTTGCGCCGGCAGGAAAGCTTATAACGTCGCCTTTGGGCGTAAATACAAAAACCTGGTCGGTGAAAAGGTCAAATTTTAGCGCACGCAAAAATTCTTCTTCGTTGTCCGCGTCTTTCTGAAATTCCAGAAGCTGTCGTATCCACGAAAGCTTTTGCTCGCTTGTCGCGTCGTTTTCGGCAATACCCTTGTATTTCCAGTGCGCCGCGATACCGTTTTCCGCGATTTCGTGCATTTCTTTCGTGCGGATTTGAATTTCAAACGGCGTGCCGTTGGGGCCTATAACCGTCGTATGAAGCGACTGATACATATTGGGCTTGGGCATTGCAATGTAATCTTTAAATCTGCCCGGCATAGGCTTGTAAAGCTCGTGCGCAAGACCGAGCGCGGTGTAGCAGTCGCTCACCGAATTTGTGATAATTCTCACCGCAAACAAATCGTAAATCTGGTCGAGAGTTTTGTTCTGCGTAAACATTTTTCGGTATATCGAATAAAAATGCTTCGGTCTGCCGTCTATGGTGCAGTCAATGCCTATTTCCGAAAGGCTGGTTTTGAGCGTGCTTTTAATCTGTGCAATAAACTCCTCGCGCTCCTGGCGTTTCTGGTTAATTCCTTCAACAATTTCGTGATACGCAACGGGGTCGAGGTATTTAAGCGAATAATCCTCAAGTTCCCATTTTATTTTATACATACCGAGCCTGTGTGCAAGCGGTGCGTAAATGTTTAACGTTTCGCGTGCGGTGGCGCGCTGTTTTTCCTCGGGCATACTTATAAGGGTGGAAAGATTGTGCAGTCTGTCGGCAAATTTTATAATGATAACACGAATATCGTTCGCCATTGCAAGAAACATTTTGCGAAGATTTTCCATATGTCTTTCTTCAGACGACGTGATTTCGATTTTGTCAAGTTTTGTAACGCCGTCCACGAGCGCGGCGATGTTGTCGCCGAAAAGACTGCGTATGTCGTCGAGCGTGTATTCGGTATCTTCAACAACGTCGTGCAAAAGCGCGGCGCAAACCGATTCAACGTCAAATTTCAGCTTTGCAACCGTGATTGCAACGTGCAAAGGGTGCATAATATAAGGATAACCCGAAATTCTTTTTTGATTTTTGTGCGCCTCATTTGCAAGGTTGAACGCCTTGTAAACAGGCTCTAAATCGGCGTTTGGAAAATTGGTTTTCACAACGTCTATAAGTTCATTTAAAACTTGCTGCATACATCTTTCCTCCTTATTCCGAATATGTGTTAAAATTTTGTGATTTTGCAAGGTCGGTTTTTGCATAAAAATTTTCGTCTTTTTCTACGCTGACCGTGTCGCCGTCAAGTGACAGTTTTATCATTTTAAGGTCATTCAAAACGGCGAGCATACGGTAAATTTTTAACTTTGAACAGTTTATACCATAATTTTTGCCCATTGCATACGATAATTTTTGAATATCGCTGTTTTTAAATTCGCTGTTTTTCAAAACAACATAAAGTGCGCGGAGTTCGTCTTTTGTAAAAAATATTTTCCGTGCACACCGTATATCGCGGACGATAAACTGTGCGCTTGTGCGGTTGTTGTATGTATTTATTCCGAGCGTTCCGCAAATATCGGCATTGTCGTTTTCGGCAAAACACATAATTTTGTCTTTCAACCCGAATGCCGGAACGGTTATTTCGTCCGTGCCGTCCGAAAACGTGACAAAAGAGTGGGGTTTATCCGCCATATTACGTATGTTTTTAATTTTTATGTTTTCTATGCAAAACGTTCCCTGCGGGTTTTTAATTCCGTACGGCTCGGCAATTTTTAAAGCATACGCATTTTTTAAGCTGACGTCCGAAATTGATATTTTACTGTCGATTTTAACTTTCGGCGTCAAAATCTCGTCCGTCATAATTTTGTCTGCGTATTCGTTTATCATTTTGCCGAATTTTTCTATATTTTCTTCTTTGAGCGAAAGTCCTGCGGCGAGCGAATGTCCGCCGAATTTATCCAAAATGCTTTCACAGTTTTTGAGTGCGTCAAAAAGGTCAAAACCCGAAATGCTCCGTCCCGATGCTTTTCCGTTTCCGTCATCATCAACCGAAATAACGATTGACGGTTTGTAATATTTTTCGGTTATTTTGGACGATACAATGCCTATTACGCCGTGGTGCCAGCCTCTTTCCGCAACCACGATAACGTTATTTTTGTTAAGTTCGTTCTGCGTAATAATTTCGTCGGCACGCTCGAAAATTTTCTGTTCCTCCGCTTTTCTGCGGATATTTTCGCTTTCGAGAGTTTTAGCAATTTCGTCCGCCTTTGATTTGTTGTCACACATAAAAAGTTCAACCGCCATATCTGCGCTTGCAAGACGTCCCGCGGCATTAAGCCGGGGTGCAATGCCGAAACTTACAGAAGTGCTTGTGATGTCGCAAGCGTCGATTTTTGCCTCGTTTAAAAGCGACAAAAGACCGATATTTTTTGTTTCTTTTAATTTTTCAAGCCCGTATTTTGCAATAAATCTGTTTTCTCCGCAAAGCTCCGCCAAATCTGCGATTGTGCCGATTGCGCAAAACGGAACGTAATAATCGAAAACTGTTCTGTTCATATCCGAAAGCGCGCACACAAGCTTGAATGCAACGCCTGCGCCGGCAAGATTTTTAAACGGATAATTTTCCGACGTTTTGGGATTTATAACTATTGTATCAACGGGAATTTTATCTTCTGCCGGCAAATGGTGGTCGGTAACGATAAGGTCTAATCCGATTTCTTTGCAGAGGCGCGCCTCCTCTTTTGCCGTTATGCCCAAATCGACGGTTATAACAAGGTCTGCGCCTTTCTGTTTAAGGTCAACAAGCGCACGTTCGTTAAGTCCGTATCCCTCCTCGGTACGCGATGGGATATAATACGAAGCAAGCGCGCCGATGCTTTTTAAATAGTGCATAAGAATGTATGTCGAGGTCACGCCGTCAACGTCATAGTCGCCGTAAACAATTATGGTTTTCATATTCTTTACCGCGTCTTTGATTTTTTCAACAGCCTCTTGCATACCCGTGAGCAAAAAAGGATTTAAAAACGACGAAAAATCATTTTCTATATATTGCCTGACACCGCCGTCACAGCGGTTTAAAATCAGCGCCGAAACACACTCGGGAAGATTGTATTTCTGCGAAATTTCGTTTAATTTCTCCTTGTTTTGCTCTTCAAATATCCAGTTTTTTTCTTTAATGTAGTCTTTCAGCATAAAATACCCGTTTCTTTTTTATTTATATATTCCTATATTATACAACTTTTCTGCGTGCAGTTCAAGCTTTTTAAACATTTTTACGCTTAAAAATTTAAAATTCGGCTCAATTTGTGAATATTTTGTTAATTTATGCAAAAAAGGCTTGTTATCGGCGCACAAAAAGTTGTATAATAATTTTAACTGAGGTGAAGTTATGAAAAGAAGCGAAAAGGTATTAAAAATCAAAGAAATTTTTGATAAGGTTTATGCGGACGCAAAATGTTCGCTCGACTATACCGAACCGTATCAGCTTTTGATTGCGGTGGTTTTGTCGGCGCAGTGTACCGACAAAAGAGTGAATATCGTTACACAAACCCTGTTTGATAAATATAAAACGTTAAAAGATTTTGCAGATGCCGATATCGACGAGCTTGCAGAGGCAGTTAAACCTTGCGGATTTTACAAGACCAAATCGCGCAATATAAAAGCGCTCGCACAGAAAATCATAGAGGAGTACGGCGGAAAAATTCCCGATACGATGGAGGAGCTTACCGCACTTCCGGGCGTCGGACGCAAAACCGCAAATCTTATTTTGGGCGATGTTTACGGCAAGCCGGCGCTTGTTATAGACACTCACGCAATACGGCTTACGGGAAGAATAGGTCTTACCAAAGAAACCGACCCGAAAAAGATTGAATTTGACTTAAAAAAATTTGTTCCCGACGATTATTCAATACATTTTTGCCATCAGCTTGTATGGCACGGCAGAGCAATTTGCACGGCGCGGAGTCCCAAATGCGAAATATGCCCGATTGCAATGCTTTGCAGATATTACGAAAAAACTTACGTGAAAAAGGGTGACTGATATGGAAAAAGAAAGCAGAATACTTGTAGTTGACGACGACAAAAACATATGTGAGCTTATAAGGCTTTATTTGCAAAAAGAGGGTTATACCGTCGAAATTGCAAACGACGGTCTTGCAGCTTTGGAAAAGTTTTCGCAAAATCCGCCCGCCGCGGTGATTTTGGACATTATGCTTCCGAAAATCGACGGCATAGAGGTTTTAAAGCGTATGCGAAAGGCAGGAAATATCCCGGTTATTATGCTGACGGCTAAAGGCGAGGTTTTCGACAAAGTGCTGGGGCTGGAGCTCGGCGCGGACGATTATATGGTAAAGCCGTTTGAACCGAAAGAACTTGTGGCGCGTCTTAAAGCGGTTTTAAGACGGTTTGAGTCGGCGGAAAATCTCGACAAGGAAATTGTTTATCCCAACATACGCATAAATTTAAGCACATATGAACTTGTGCTCGGCGGAAAGAGCATTGATATTCCCCCGAAAGAACTCGAACTTTTGTATTTTCTCGCGTCGCACCCGAACAGAGTTTTCACTCGCGACCAGCTTCTTGACGAGGTGTGGGGATACGATTTCTTCGGCGACTCGCGCACCGTTGACGTACACGTTAAGCGTCTGCGCGAAAAACTTGAGGGTTACGAAAGCTCGTGGCAGCTTAAAACTGTGTGGAGAGTAGGTTATAAGTTTGAAGTGGCAAAAGCATAAAAGCGTAAAACGGAAAAGCATTTCAAAAAGACTGCTCGTGGCAGGCTGTTTTACTGTTCTCATAGGCTATGTTATGGCGGCGGTATTTCTTTTCGGTATGCTTTTTTCGTCTGCGAAAGAGAGTAATTTAAAGGCGATTGAGGTTAAAAAGAAACTCCTCTTGTCGAACGCCAACAGAATAAGCGAATATTCGCTCGACGTGTTCACAGCACAGAGCTTTTCGCCTAATTTGAAAAGTTATCAGCGCACGCTCGAAATTATTTCGCAAAGTACCGACACGTCTATAATAGTTTTCGACAAAACGGGCAGAATTGTTACCGTGGCAGGGCTTGATTACGATTCATATATAGGAAACTATCTTAAGGGCGACTACATCGACGCGATACTTAAAAACGGTGAAACTGTGAGCAACGACGACGCAATCGACGCGTTTAAAGAACAGGAAAATATGCTGATTGTGGGACTTCCTGTGTCGAACACCGACATATACGGCGGTGTTCTTATAAGCACCACTGCCGACGTTTCGGGCGGAAAACTTCTGTTTGAATTTTTCAAACAGTTCAGTTGTTCGGTTGGAATTTCGCTTGTGCTTACGTTTGTTATCTTCTATATTATATCGCACAAAATCACCGACCCGATTAAACTTATTGACAACACCGTTACAGAGTTTTCAAAAGGCAAATTCGATTTGAGGGTTGAATGCGGAACAAACGACGAATTAAGCTCACTTTGCGAAAATATAAATAATATGGCGACAAGTATTGAAAATCTTGAAAAAATGCGCTCGTCGTTTGTATCGAACGTTTCGCACGAATTAAGAACGCCTATGACGTCTATAACCGGATTTGTCGAGGGAATACTCGACGGCACAATTCCGAAAGAAAAAGAGGACGAATATTTAAAAATCGTGCTTGCCGAGGCAAAGCGTCTGTCACGGCTTGTGAGTGACCTTTTGAGCATATCGCGCCTTGAAAGCGGAAGTTTTAAAATCGAAAAGAAAAATTTTGACATATGCGAACTGTTAAGACGTGAAATTATTAAATTTGAAACACAGATTGTCAAAAAGAATTTGAACGTTGAGCTTGAAATAGAACAGGACGAAATGTTTGTCTTTGCCGACAGTGACGCGATAATCCAGGTTGTGACAAATATTCTCGGCAATGCGATAAAATTTACCCCGCAGGACGGAAAAATAACGATAAAGGCATATTATGACGCCGACAGGGTGAAAGTTGAAATCGCTAACACGGGAGAGGGCATAAAAAAGGAAAAATTAAAATATATATGGGATAGGTTTTACAAAGCCGACGACTCGCGCAATCAAAATCCCGAGGGCACGGGACTCGGACTCTACATTGTTAAAAGCATTATTAACAAAAGCGACGAAAAAATTTATGCCGAAAGCGTTGAAAACGAATACACAAAGTTTACGTTCACACTCAAAAAAGCATAAAATATAATTTTTTCAATGTTTACATTTTATTCACAGTTTTTTAAAAAGTAGGGTGTATCATAATAAACATAAAGGGAGCCGAGAGGCTTTTAGGAATAACTTTTAAGGAGGAGTTCTTATGGACGAATATAAATGGAACAACGACGATTACCAAAATGCGCCGGAGGTAACCGGCGAAAACAAAACGGCGGAAAATACGGAATGTTTCAGCACGCTTGTTACAACACCGAAAAAGAAAAAATCGAAAAAGAAAATTGCAATGCCTATTTTTATTTTCTCGATTATATTTACAATGATAATTTCTATGTCGGCATATGCACTTTTGGCACCGTCGGTATCACAGCTTGTGAAAGAATTTAAGTTGAGCACAAACAGCAATGTTGGTGACGCAGAGAAAAAGGTTCTTGAAAACATTTCGTCGGCAAACCCGACAACGACGGTTTCAAACAAAACGAAGCTTGAAATCCCCGATATTGCCGAGAAGGTTGGCCCCGCGGTTGTAGGCGTTATCAATATGACAACGTATTCGGGATATTCCTATAACAATCCTTACGGATTTTTCTTCGGTGACGGTTCAAACCAACAGCAGCAGGGACAGGAAGTAGAGCAGGGCTCGGGCTCGGGCATAATCATATCCGAGGACGGTTACATCATAACAAACAACCACGTTGTTCAAGGCGCATCATCGCTTAAGGTTATTCTTAATACCGGCGAAGAATTTACCGCAACTCTTAAAGGTTCCGATTCGAGAACAGACCTTGCACTTTTGAAAATCGAAGGCAAAAAATTCCCGTATGCAACGCTCGGCGACTCAACAGCTTTGAGAGTAGGCGACCTTGCAGTTGCAATCGGAAATCCGCTTGGTCAGGAGCTTGCAGGCACAGTTACCGTCGGCTATATCAGCTCACTTAACAGAACTATGACGATAGACAATAAACAGCTTACGCTTATTCAGACAGATGCGGCAATCAACCCCGGCAACAGCGGCGGTGCGTTGGTTAACTGCTACGGTGAAGTAATCGGCATCAACACCGCAAAAGTTTCGTCCTCATCGCTCGAAGGTTTGGGATTTGCAATTCCTACCGCAGAAGCTAAACCGATTATCGAAGACTTGATTGCGAACGGTTATGTAAAAGGCAGACCGGTTATCGGCATTGCCGGCAGAGCAATAAGCGCGTCCGACGCAAAACGTTACAACCTTGTTGAAGGTATCTACGTATATTCAATGACCGACAATTCGCCTGCACATATGGCAGGACTTAAAATCGGCGATATTATCACAGAGTGCAACGGTAAAGCAGTTAAGACGGTTGATGAGCTTAACGAAATTAAAAATAAATACAAACCAAATGATACGCTGAAATTAAAGGTTTGGAGAACAGGCGAAACGCTTGATGTAAACCTTATTTTGGGCGAAGAAGTGCCTAACTAAAAATAGCCCCCTCATTAGCCGCACCTCAATAAGAACGCATTGGTTTTGAAGCCGTCTTTTACATTCATACCTCGTCAAAAACCTGCCATATGCGTCAAGCATAACGGCAGGTTTTATTTCTTGTCTGAATTGTAAAATCCGATATTCAAAACTGCTCTGCACCTTAAAAACAAGATTTTTTGATGAATTTTAAGGCAAAAAAGTGAGTAATCCTGACGGATTGCGAGCTTTTTTAACGCAGAAAGACGCGAAAAATATGTTTTTAAGGCAATGTTGTCTTATTGAGGAACGGCTTTCATTGTTCTTTTTATAAATATGTAGGCAAGAGGCTGTATAGGGAAGATTTATCCTCCTTATGCAGTCTTTTGCTTTTTTGCTTTGTCTGTTTTACACAAAATAAAACGGTCGAATTAAGCAAAGTTTTGTATAAAAAAGTAAAATCGCCTAATTATTTTAAAATTTCTTTTCAGAGTATTGACAAGTTGGGTTAGTTGTGGTAAACTAACCGTTGAGGTTAGAAGATACTAACCTATATTTTTAAACACTAAGTTAGTTTATGCTAATTGAAGGAGGTCAATTATGATGCCCTTAATTCTGGCAAATGTAGGCGAAGACAATATCATCAAAAAAGTCGGCGGCAATCCCGAGGTGAAGAAACATCTTGAAAATCTCGGCTTTGTAGTGGGCGGAAACGTCAAGGTTATAAGCGAGCTTGGCGGAAATGTAATTGTAAACGTTAAAGAGGCACGAGTTGCTGTAAGCAAGGAAATGGCTCAAAAAATTATGGTTTGATTTTAATTTAAGGAGGATTTTATAATGCGAACACTAAAAGATGTCAAAGTGGGGCAGGACGCAAAGGTTGTTAAGCTTCACGGCGAGGGCGCGGTAAAGCGCAGAATTATGGATATGGGCATTACAAAAGGCGTTGACGTACATATCCGCAAGGTTGCGCCGCTCGGCGATCCCGTTGAAATCACGGTGCGCGGTTATGAGCTTTCTATAAGAAAAGCAGATGCCGAAATGATTGAGGTTGAATAATTGGGATTTGAAAGTGAGGAATTGACAATGAATGTAAGAATCGCGCTTGCCGGTAACCCGAACTGCGGTAAAACCACGCTTTTCAATGCGCTGACCGGCTCTAATCAGTTCGTCGGAAACTGGCCCGGTGTAACTGTTGAAAAAAAGGAAGGAAAGCTTAAAAAACACGACGGCGTTATCGTTACCGACCTTCCCGGTATCTATTCGCTTTCTCCGTACACACTTGAGGAAGTTGTTGCACGTAATTATCTTATAGGTGAACGTCCCGACGTTATTTTAAATATCGTTGACGGTACTAACCTTGAAAGAAACTTATACCTTACAACTCAGCTTACCGAGCTTGGTATCCCGGTTGTAATTGCTGTCAATATGATGGACGTTGTTGCGAAAAACGGCGACAAAATCAATGTTGCCGAGCTTTCGCGCGAACTCGGCTGTAAGATTGTTGAAATTTCCGCTTTAAAAGGCACGGGAATTATGACAGCGGCGGAAGAGGCAATCAAAGCGGCTCAAAACAGCAAAACAGTGCCTATGCACACATTCTCGGGTGCGGTTGAACACGCTATTGCACACATTGAAGAAGAAGTTTTGCACAATATGCCCGAAGAACAGCAGAGATGGTATGCAATCAAAATTTTCGAGCGTGATTCAAAAGCGATTGAAAGACTTGGCATTGATGAGGCATCGCTTGCTCACATTGAAAACGACATTGTTGCGGCTGAAAAAGAGCTTGACGACGACGCGGAAAGTATTATCACAAACGAAAGATACGTATACATTGCAAATCTTATGAAAGCGTGCTACAAAAAGAAAAACGCAGGCAAGCTTTCAACTTCGGATAAAATTGATAAAATCGTTACCAACCGTTGGCTCGGACTCCCGATTTTCGCGGTTATTATGTTCCTTGTTTACTACATTTCAATGGTAACAATCGGTTCTTCTGCCACGGACTGGGCAAATGACGGATTGTTCGGCGACGGCTGGCATTTATTCGGTATAGGCTCGTCTGCATACGGCGACGTTGCCGATGAATACGGCGAAGCGGCACAGATTGTAAACGGCTTCATTGAATTTGCCGGCGAAAAAGGCGTTGACACGGAAGAACTTACCGCCGCACTCGACACAGAGTCGGAGGATTTTGACGCATCTTCCGCAAAAACAGCTCTTGACGAATTTGTAGATTCTGCAAAAGATTTGGGCGACGCAACATATACTGTTGTTGATGAAGAAACAATGGCTGACGAAGAAGTTACATCAAGCTATAATGACCTCAAAGGCGCTGTTGAAACATATGAAAAATACAACTGCACAGAGCCTGACCCTGCCGATTACGGCATATGGGTTCCCGGTGTTCCCGTGCTTGTGGAAAATGCACTTGACGCCGCAAACTGCGCGGATTGGCTTAAAGGTCTTATCCTCGACGGTATCGTTGCAGGTGTCGGCGCGGTTCTCGGATTTGTACCGCAGATGCTCGTTCTCTTCCTTCTCCTTGCATTCCTTGAAGCTTGCGGTTATATGGCGCGTATCGCGTTCGTGCTCGACAGAGTATTCAGAAAATTCGGTCTTTCGGGTAAATCGTTCATTCCTATGCTCATAGGTACAGGATGCGGTGTTCCGGGTATTATGGCATCGAGAACCATAGAAAACGACCGTGACAGAAAAATGACAATTATGACGACAACATTTATCCCCTGCGGTGCTAAAGTTCCGTTCATCTCGATGGTTGCAGGTGCAATCTTCGGCGGTTCGGCTATGATTGCAACTTCGGCATATTTTGTAGGTATGGCGGCGATTATCGTATCGGGTATTATGCTTAAGAAAACAAAAATGTTCGCAGGCGACCCCGCACCGTTCGTTATGGAGCTTCCGGCTTACCATTTGCCTACACTTTTGAACGTTCTCCGTTCAATGTGGGAGCGCGGCTGGTCGTTCATTAAAAAAGCAGGTACAATCATTCTTCTTTCGACAATCTTCGTTTGGTTTACAACATATTTCGGATTTGCAGACGGTCATTTCGGTATGCTTTCGGAAGAGCAGATTGACTCGAGCATACTCGCAATGATAGGCAACGGCATTGCTTGGCTCTTTGCACCTCTCGGCTGGGGCAACTGGCAGGCGGCGGTTGCGTCAATCACAGGTCTTGTTGCAAAAGAAAACATCGTTGGTACGCTCGGTATCCTTTACGGCGGTTCGGGCAGTGTTTACGGCAACCTTGCACAGGCGTTCACACAAATCAGCGGTTACTCGTTCCTTGTGTTCAACCTTTTGTGCGCTCCTTGCTTTGCGGCAATCGGTGCTATCAAACGTGAGATGAACAACGCAAAATGGACTTGGTTCGCAATCGGTTATCAGTGCGTATTTGCTTATGTAGTTGCGCTTATGGTTAACCAGTTCGGTTTGCTCTTTACGGGAAGCATAAATGTAATCGGCACAATCGCGGCTCTCGCAGTGCTTGTATTCATTATCTATATGCTCTTCAAACCCTACAAAGAGTCTAACACACTCAAAACTAACGTAAAAATCTCCGCATAAATTTATAAATAATAAACACAAAAGTGCGCTCGTCGAAATGACGGGCGTATTTTTGTTATATTTTTATTTTTACGGCATATATATGTAAAAGAAAAAAATAAATAAATTTCTTGTCACTATTCCTGCCGACAGGAAAATTTTAACATTATACTATATATGCCGGCGCAGGACGGCGGAATGGAGTTATTTTATGGAAATTGAGAAAAAAACCATTAAACTGTGCGGCGGACTGTGCACGGCGTCTTTTAAGGCAGACGCCGACAGCGACATCATAGTTCCCGACACAAAACCCGATGTTTTGAAAATTATCGGCGCGGCGGCAACGCTCGTTATAAAAGAAAAATATGCCCAGAAAGGCAAGGTTACACTGTCGGGCGTTGTGTATTACCGCATAATTTACGAAGGCGAAAACGACACAATGGCGGCACGTTCCATAGAATATACCGCGCCGTTTTCGCATCAGCACGAAATTGCCTGCATTGACGATAATTCCGAGTTTTACGCGCTTCCCGTATCGTCGAGCGTTAAAACAACAGTGGTAAACAGCAGGAAGATAAGCGTACATTCCGTTTTTGACATAAAAGTATCTTCGGCATGTGCAGACGAAAAAACGCTCGTCACATCGCTCGACGACAGTATGCCGTCGCGGAGCAAAACCATAAAGTGCACAAATAAGGTTATATCAAAAGAGGAAGATATTGAACTGTCCGAAATGATAGATTTTCCGAATAATGCCGCGGACATTTTGGCAGTCAATGCAACTGTAAACCGAAACGACATAAAGGTTGTTAACAACAAAATCGTCGTAAAAGGCGAGGCGGTTTTGAAAATTGTGTATATTACAACCGACAACGTTATAGATGAATTTAACTATAACAGCGAATTTTCAGACGTTCTTGACGTTTTGGGTATTCAGCCCGAAATGATGACAAATGTTGTTTTGGCAGTTAAGGAATGTAATGCCAAGCTTGCTGAAAATATGGGAGGAGAAGCGGTTCCGCTCACAGTGAAAATCGTTGCGGCGGCATATATCGACGCATATGAAAGCGCGGAGGAAACGGGAATTTACGACGCGTACAGCCCCGAAATGAACATCGAAACAACCTACGAAGACATAGGCTATCTCACGCTTCTGGCAGATGAAACAAAGCAAAGCAATGTCAGCGATTTTCTGGAAACAAACGGCGCTGTCGAAAATATTTTTGATACGCGCGCAGTGTGCACCGTCCGCTCGCAAAACTACAACGCGGAGGGCGATATAACAATCGAGGCGGTTGTCAGCGCGTCGGTCATTTATTCGGAGAACGGACGGCTTAACACCGTAAAAAAAGACATTCCCGTAACGTTTAAGTTTGATGCGCAAAAGGGGCTTGCCGATATTCAAATAGTGCCGTATCTGCCGGTCAGCGGAATAAGCTATGCGCAGAAAGGCGAACGTCAGATTGAGTTGAAAATTCCTGTTATGTGCGAGGTGCTGGTTTTTGCAAAATCCTCCGATAAGCTTTTAAGTGACGTCAGCACCGAAAATGCGGCGAAAATAGACAAAACAAACCAGCCGAGTCTTACAATTTATTTTGTTAAAGAAGGCGACACATTGTGGAATATTGCAAAAAAATACAACGTATTGGTCGAGGACATTGCAAGAATTAACGGAATTGAAAATGAAAACGTCATTATGCCCGGCGATAAGCTGATTATCCCGAAAAAACGATAAAATTTAAACCCGAAGTGAAAACTTCGGGTTTTTTGCATATTTAAAACAGATTTTACGCATATCTGGTGTTTGACGAGCAGTCTTTTATAACCGTGTTTATCGCGTTGCTGCCGAGAAAATTCGTTTTTGAAAACGTTTTTCCGAAATCCTTTGTTGAACAGCTGTAACAGCTGTAACGTTCTTTCCAAGCAACGACAATACTTCCCGACGACATATACATATATGGCACGACAACCGAGTCTGTGCCGAAGCCAATCGTCTTTTTTTCACCGCTTTTTACCGAGTAGAACACAATGGAATAATGCGTTTTGCTCCTTGTGACATATGCAACATAAACCTCGGCATTAAAACCGCAAATTCCGCAGAAAGCCTCGGTTTCTTCGTCGATATTAAGCGGTTTATGCGAATATTCACCGCTGAAAACGTTGTAAATGCGGTACATAAACCGCCCTGTTTCGTTTTTGTATAAAATATGTATATTTCCCTTGCCGTCGGCAAAAGCCGAGTATTTTCCGTTTTCCGCATAATCGAGAACGTTCGGCTTTTTTGTGCTTTGCAGGTCAATTTTATGATGAATAAGCAAATATCTCTCGCCGTGCTTTAACGAATAAAACAAATTGACATTTCCGTTTATGTCAAAAAGCTTTATATCCGAAAATTTACAGCCGGCATTTTTGCTTTTCAAAAGGTTGAAATTAAGCCACTTATTCTCGCTGAAAAGAAGATAAAACAAATTTCCGCCCTCGTCCTGAAGCGCAATGTGGATTTTGCCCAGCTCGTTCTGATAAACGTCAAACTCACTGCCGGAATGGGGGAAAATCACTTCTTTTTCACCGCCGCCCGACTGCATGCAAAGGTTTTTCTCACCGTCTAGAAAAACCGCTTTTTCACTTCCCGTAATACCTTTCAATATGATTTTGCGCATAAAAACACTCCTTTTAATATCCATATTACATAATATTAAAAGGAGCGCTGTTTTATGAGTTAAGCCCAGCCCATATTTTTAAGAAATGTTTTGCAAAGCGATGTCCACTCGGCAACGTCGGGATTTTCGGGCGCAAGTCCGAGTCCGTGTCTGCCGTCGCGGAAGATGTGCAGTTCAAACGGAATGTTGTATTTTGCCATTTCGTTTGCAAACAAAATTGAGTTTTGAACGGGAACAGCATTGTCGTTTGCGGTGTGCCACAAAAATGCGGGTGCGGTGTCGGCGGTGACGCGCGTTTCGAGCGAAAGTTTTTTCTTCAATTCCTCGTTGTCTTCACCGCAGAGCGCGTTAAAACTGCCTTTGTGCGCATATTCTCCGCTTGTTATAACGGGGTAACACAAAATTGCAAAATTAACTTTTGACGATACTTTGTCTATTTCGTCGTTTACGTTGTATTCCGACGCCTCGTCCTCGGGTGAGGTGAGGGTCATTCCGGCAAGATGTCCGCCGGCGCTGAAACCGCAAATGCCGATTTTATCTTTGTCAATGCCGAATTTTTCCGCATTGTAACGAACGTATCTTACCGCACGTTTTGCGTCGATAAGTTCGCACGGATACTGATACGGCGCAACACGGTAGTCGAGCACAAACGCCGTAAGTCCGCAGCCGTTAAGATATTCCGCAATAGGATTACCCTCGTGAGGCGCTTTCATACCGTATCCACCGCCGGGGCATACAATAACCGCCGCTTTTGCACCTTCTTTTATGTACGGCGTAATGCTCGGCAGACACACGGGATTTTCTTTGTTTATAAGAGGTATTTCGTTTTCATTCCACAAATAATACATACTTAATTTTCACTCCGTAAAATAGGTTTTTGTTCATTATATACCCAATTTTTTGAAGTGTCAAGGCACATTTTTGCACTTATATCGACAATTTTTGCAAATTATTTGAAAAAACTATTGACATATTAAATCTATAAGAATATAATAATCACTGTTGAAGTTTAGAAACGCTAAACAAAATATTTAATAAAAAGAACTTTTAAAGAGGTCTTATGTTATGGAAATCGGCAGTAAACTGAAGCGGTTGAGAATAAAAAACAACCTCACGCAGGAGGAGCTTGCAGACAGGTGCGAACTGTCAAAGGGGTTTATATCGCAGATTGAGCGCGATTTGGCGTCGCCGTCAATTTCAACGTTGTTTGATATTCTCCAGTGTATGGGAACCGACTTAAAGGAATTTTTCAACGACGAAACCGACGAGGAAATTGTTTTCCGCGAGGAGGATATTTTTGTCAAAGAAAACAAAGACGACAAAAACATTATAAACTGGCTTGTGCCCAATTCGCAGAAAAACATAATGGAGCCTATAATCATCGAGCTTTTGCCGAACGGCACATCATATGTGGATACACCGCACGAGGGCGAAGAATTCGGTTATGTTCTGTCGGGAAATATTTCGGTTTTTGTCGGCAGTAAGGAATACAAAGCAAAGAAAAATGAGTGTTTTTATTACAAGGCTAATCAGCCTCATTTTATAAAAAACCGTGGAAAAAGCAAAGCGACGGTACTGTGGGTATGCACACCGCCTAATTTTTAAAATTGGAGTGATTTAAATGAGCGAGCATTTGATTGAATTAAAGGGTATTACAAAAAAATTTGACACCACCGACGCTCTTAACGATATAAATTTATACATAGACCGAAATGAATTTTTAACGCTTCTCGGTCCGTCGGGATGCGGAAAATCAACTCTTTTGAGAATTATTGCGGGGTTTGAAGACCCAACCGGCGGAACCGTTACGTTTGAGGGCAGCGACCTTTTGTGTATTCCGCCTCATAAGCGCAAAATCAACACGGTTTTTCAGAAATACGCGCTTTTTTCTCATATGAACGTTTACGAAAATATTGCGTTCGGTTTGAAAATCAAAAAAGTGAGCAAGGATAAAATCACAGAAAAGGTGAAAAAGGTTTTAAAGCTTGTAAATCTTTCGGGATTTGAAAACAGAAGCGTCGATTCGTTAAGCGGAGGTCAGCAGCAGAGAATTGCCATTGCGCGTGCGATTGTAAACGAGCCGTCGGTACTTTTGCTCGACGAACCGCTCGCGGCGCTCGACTTAAAATTGAGAAAAGATATGCAGCTTGAGCTTAAAAATATGCAGCGCGAACTTGGAATTACCTTCATATACGTAACACACGACCAGGAGGAGGCGCTCTCGATGTCTGACACGGTTGTGGTTATGAAAGAGGGAACAATTCAGCAAATCGGCACTCCGACCGATATTTACAACGAGCCGAAAAATGCTTATGTTGCCGACTTTATCGGCGAAAGCAATATTATTTCGGGCGTAATGAAAAAAGACTGTCTTGTAAACTTTTGCGGTGAGGATTTCGAGTGCGTTGACAAAGGTTTTGACGAAAACGAACCGGTTGACGTTGTAATCCGTCCCGAAGATTTTTACATTGTGGACGGCAAAAACGCGAAAATTACCGGTACCGTTGAGTCGGTGACTTTTAAGGGCGTTCACTATGAAATCATTATTGAGGGCGACGGCGTAAAATGGATGGTTCACGACACCGCGTTTTTCCCCGTGGGTCAAGAGGTCGGACTTATCATAAAGCCGTTTGACATACATATTATGAAAAAGAGCGAGGGGGCAGTGCAATGAAAAAAACGGCTGCCGCATATCCTTACATTCTGTGGGCGATAGTTTTCACGGTCATTCCGCTCATTTTGGTTGCTTATTACGGTTTTACCGTTGTTGACGAGGGCGGAAAAGTGACTTTTTCAATGCAGAATTTTGTCACGTTTTTCCAAAACGAACAGCTGTTAAAAGCGTTTTGGCGCTCAATTTATATGGCGGTTATCGCAACGGTAATTTGCCTTGTTTTGGGCTATCCCGTGGCATATATACTTGCAATGTCAAAATCAAAACACACGGGATTTTTAATGCTTCTTCTCATAATTCCTATGTGGATGAACCTGCTTCTGCGAACATACGCGTGGGTTATGATTTTGGACAACACGGGACTTATAAATTCGTTTTTAAACAAATTCGGCATAAAAAGCTTTGAATTTATGTATCACAACGCATCAATCGTTTTCGGTATGGTTTACAATTTTCTGCCGTTTATGATTTTGCCGATACATTCGATACTTGTAAAAACCGACCGTTCGGTAATAGAGGCGGCGGCGGACCTCGGTGCGGACAACAAAAAAGTTTTCTGCAAAATAATCTTTCCGTTAAGTATGCCGGGCATGTTTTCGGGTATAACTATGGTGTTTATGCCTGCCGTTACCACTTTTGCGATTTCCGACATTTTGAGCGGACGTAAAATTCAGCTTATGGGCAACGTTATAGAAAGCCAGTTTCTGCGCAACTACAACTGGCACTACGGCTCGGCAATTTCGCTGATTTTGATTGTAATTATACTGTTTTCTGTTATTTTCTCGTCAAAATACGAAAAAGAAAACGAAGGGGGCGGACTTCTGTGAAAAAAATCGCAAAAAACATATATTTGTTTTTGATTTTCCTTTTTATGTACGCACCCATCGCGGTTATGATGATTTATTCTTTCAACGATTCGCGTTCGCGCACAACGCAGTGGAAAGGATTTACATTAAAATGGTATTTTAAACTTTTTGAAGATTCACAGATTTTAAAAGCATTGCAGACAACCCTTATAGTCGCGCTTGTTTCGGCGGTGATTGCCACGGTTATCGGAACGCTTGCGGCTATCGGCATAAGCAGAATGGGCAAAAAACTAAAAAGCGCGGTTATGAGCGTAACGTATCTGCCCGTGCTCAATCCCGACATTGTAACGGGTATTTCGCTTATGATTTTGTTCGTTTTTCTGCGCATAAAGCTCGGCAAATATTCGCTTCTTCTGTCGCACATTGCTTTTAACATTCCGTACGTTATAATTTCGGTTCTGCCGAAATTTACCCAGCTTAACAAAAGCGTCTATGAGGTTGCGTTAGACCTTGGCGCAACACCGCAGTATGCGTACAGAAAAGTTGTTCTGCCCGAAATTATGCCGGGCATTATAACAGGATTTTTACTGTCGGTGACTCTTTCGGTGGACGACTTTGTAATAAGCTTTTTCACCGCCGGAACGGGCGCGACAAACCTTTCAATTTATATTTATTCGGCAATAAGCAAAAAATACAATCCGTCGATAAATGCACTTTCGACCATTATGTTCGTTGTAATTTTTGCACTTTTGCTGGTGATAAATTCACGAAATAACAAAGACGACAAAAAAATTAAAGGAGATATTGCACAATGAAAAAAATTATTGCGTTAATTCTTATGCTTGCGGTTGTTATCGGCTGTTTTTCGGGCTGTTCGGGAAAAAGCAAAACCACAATCCGCGTTTACAACTGGGGCGAATTTATTGATATGGACCTTCTTGATAAATTCGAAAAAGAAACCGGTATAAAAGTACTTTACGACGTTTACACCGACAACGAAAGCCTTTATGCAAAAATTAAAAATTCGGGCGAGGACGCATATGACATCATTGTGCCGTCCGACTATATGATTAAAAAAATGATTTCGGAGGATATGCTTGCAAAACTCGATTTTAACAATATCCCCAACTATAAAAATCTTAATGAATCGTATCTTAAACCTTCCTACGACCCGACGGGCGAATATTCCGTTCCGTATTTTTACGGTATGGTGGGAATTTTGTATAACAAAAACAAAGTTGACGGCAAAATTACCGGTATGAAAGATTTGTTTGACGAAAAATATGCGCGCGAAGTTTGTATGCTTTATTCAATGCGCGACACAATCGGTATGACGCTTAAAATGCTCGGTTATTCGATGAACGATACCGACCCCGCGCATATAAACGAAGCAAAGGATTTGCTTATAAAACAGAAACCGAACGTGCTTGCATACGGCACAGACGAGCTTGTGCCGAAAGTAACCGACGGCACAGCGGCTATGGCAATGGTTTATTCGGGTGACGGTGTTGTTGCGGCGAGCGAGGATCCCGATAATGTTGAATTTGTTATCCCCGAGGACGGCACAAATATTGCGATGGATTCTATGGTAATTCTTAAAACGTCAAAAAACAAAGAGGCGGCAGAGAAATTTATCAACTTTATGCTTGATGCCGACAATGCCGCACAGAATGCCGAAACAACCGGATATTCCACACCGAACAAAGCGGCGTGGGAGCTTTTGGACGACGAAACAAAAAACGACGAGCGCAGATACCCCTCCGATGCTATGACAGCAAAGAGTGAAGAATTTACCTCCGACAATTCATTTTATGTTGACGCGTGGGACGAAATTCTTGCACAGTAATTTGCTTGATATTACGCTTTAATACCTAAAAATTACACAAAAAAATATTTTTTTCAAAAAACTATTGAAAATTGTTCGGTAATGGTGTATAATTATGTAACGTACTAACAGAGCATTTCTATATAAGTCAATTTAAAGTCTTTTTGGGAGCAGGAGGAAATAAGTTATGTATAGCAAAGAAGTAGTGGTTCAAAATCAGGTTGGATTACACGCGCGACCGGCTACATTCTTCATTCAGAGAGCTAATGAATTTAAAGCAGGTATTTGGATTGTTAATGACGAAAGAAAGGTAAATGCCAAAAGCTTGCTGGGCGTTTTGTCGCTCGGTATAACAAGAGGCACAAAAATTACTATCGTTGCTGACGGCAGTGATCAGGAGGAAGCAGTAGACAGTTTGGTTGACCTTATTTCTTCAAATTTTATAGATGCCCAATAGATAAATAACGTTCTTTGATACATAAACCTCACATTATTTTTAATGTGAGGTTGTTTTATATAACTTACCAATTACGGAGGTATTATGGAAAACAAACCGTCACTTGAATATAAAATTAAAAGTCTGCCCGACAAAAGCGGTGTTTATATTATGAAAAATGCCGAAGGTGAGGTTATATACGTCGGCAAAGCAAAGGTTTTGAAAAACCGTGTGCGCCAGTATTTTCGCGGAAACAACCATACTCCTAAGGTTGCGGCAATGGTTTCAAACGTTGCGGATTTTGAATATATAATCACCGATTCCGAACCTGAAGCGCTGGTGCTTGAGTGCAACCTCATAAAGCAGTATATGCCGAAATACAACATTCTTTTAAAAGACGACAAAACTTATCCGTTTGCACGCGTTTCCGTAAACGAACGTTTTCCGAAAATCACTATGGTGCGCAGTGTTAAAAAAGACGGCGCGAGGTATTTCGGTCCGTATTCAGGCGGTATGCTCTTGCGCGAACTTATCGAATTTTTAAAGGAAGTTTATAAAATCCGAGGCTGTAACAAGGTTTTTCCGCGCGATTTTAACAAGGGCAGAATGTGTCTTTATTATCACATCGGCAAGTGTGACGGAATTTGCGGAGGAAATGCCGACGAGGAAGAGTACAACAAAAAGATAAATGAAATATGCGCTTTTTTGAGCGGAAAAACCGCACATCTCGAACGTGAAATGGAAGAAAAAATGTATGATGCATCCGAAAAACTTGATTTTGAAAAAGCGGCATTTTACCGTGACAAATTAAACGCGGTGCGCCTTATAACGCAAAAGCAGAAAGCAACCTCAACAGGGGGCGGAAACAGCGATATTCTGGCGGTTTCAACCCTCAACGGTATGTCGTGCGTTCAGGTGTTTTTTATGCGCAACGGCAAAATTATCGGGCGCGAAAATTATTTTATCGACAACGGCGAAAATACGTCCGACAGTGAGATTTTGAACAGTTTTGCGGCGCAGTATTACGCACAGTCGACGTTTATTCCCGACGAACTTATTTTGCAGTATGAACTTGCCGATATTGACGCAATTTCGCAGATGTTATGCGAAAAACGCGGTAAAAAGGTTGAAATTAAAGTGCCGAAAATCGGTGACAGCTTAAAGCTTGTCAACCTTGTAAAAGCGAACGCAATGAAGGAACTTCAAAACCGTGAACTTAAAATTCTGCGCGATATAAAATTCAAAAACAATGCGCTTGCGTCGCTTAAAACCGCACTTTCGCTCTCTGATATTCCGCACAGAATTGAGGCATTTGATATATCGGGATTTGCAGGAAGCCACAACGTTGCGGCAATGGTTGTTTTTGTTGACGCAAAGCCGTCAAAAAAAGATTACAGGCTGTATAAAATCAAAACCGTTGTAGACAAAAACGATGATTACGCATCTATGCGCGAGGCGGTTTACAGACGCTATTCAAAGGCGGAAAATTTGCCCGATTTGATTTTTGCCGACGGCGGAGCGGGGCACGTTCACGCGGTGAAAGAGGTGCTTGATGAACTCGGGTTAAACATTCCCGTGTTCGGCATTTTTAAAGACGACAAGCACAACACACATTCTGTTATGAGCGAAAACGGCGAGATTAAAATGGATAAGACGGGTGAGGCATTTATGCTCCTTGTGAATATTCAGGACGAAATGCACCGCCGCGCGATAACGTATTACCGTTCGTTAAGCCAGAAATCGACGGTAAAATCAGAACTTGACAACATTTCGGGAGTGGGGGAAAGACGCAGAAAAGACCTTATGCTCCATTTTAAGAGCATCAAAAAAATTAAAAATGCAACTGTAGAAGAACTTTGCGAGGTTAAGTCGATAGACAAAAAAACTGCTCAAAATATTAAAAATTATTTTGAGCAGAAAGATGTATAAAATTTTAAAGCGATATGACACGGCACCGCTTTTGGACGCTTAAAACAAGTCCGATTGCAATAAGGTTTGTAACAAGCGACGAACCGGCATATGAGAAAAACGGAAGCGGAATACCCGTTACCGGCATAAGACCGATACACATTCCGATGTTTTCAAAAATATGAGCCATAAACATAAACGCAACACCGACGCAAATGTAGCGTCCGAATTTGTCTTTCGACGAATTTGATACGTAAATGCATCGCACAACGAGCGTAAATAAAAGCGCGATTACGGCAATACAGCCGATAAGTCCGAGTTCTTCACCGATTACCGCGAATATAAAGTCGGTGTGCTTTGCCGGCACAAATCCGAGCTGTGTCTGCGTGCCTTTAAAAAGACCTTTTCCGAAAATTCTGCCCGAGCCTATGGCAATTTTCGACTGGACAACATGATAACCGTCGCCCAAAGGGTCGCTTTCAGGATTGAAAAACACTATAATTCGGCTTTTCTGATAGTTTTTGAGAAAAAATTTCCACACTATCGGAACTGCCGCACCGATAAGGATAAGCGCCGAGAAAATGTATTTGTACGATATGCCGGCGACAAAAATCATTCCGGCGAAAATGCACAGAAACACCATTGTTGTGCCGAGGTCAGGCTGGAGCATAATAAGTCCGACGAGCGGAACAAGGTGCAGAATAAGCGCGAACAAATTACGTTTTGTATTCACGTTTTTCACCATTGAAAGGTGCTTTGCAAATGTGATTATAAATCCGATTTTCACGATTTCCGACGGCTGTATGCCAATCGAGCCGAAACGAATCCAACTTTTTGCACCGCTCTCTTCTTTTCCCGTTCCGAAAATCAGCGTCGCGCCGAGAAGAAGCAGGCAGACAATGTAGATATATTTTGCATACTGACCGTATTTGCTGTAATCAATAGCGGAAACAACGAGCATTGCGCAAAAGCCGAGCGCGAATGCCGCCGACTGCACAATGATATATTTTTGACTGCCGTCCAGCGATTTTACCGCGCTTGAAATTATAACCAAGCCGAACGCACAGCAAACCACGGTTATCAGTATTAAAAAATAGTCAAGTTTAAAAAAATCTGTCTTTTGTTTCATAATTATCTCCAAAATTTTTGCTGATAATTAGATTATATCACAATTATAAAATTTTACAAGAAATTTTTGTTGATTATACTTAAAAAATGTTATAAAATATATAAGGAGAAAAAATGTTCGGTTATGTAAATGTTTATAAAAATGAGTTAAAAATCAAGGATTTTAACGTCTACCGTGCGTATTACTGCGGTCTTTGCAAGGCGCTCGGCGAGAAATTCGGAGCACTTTCGCGTCTTGGTTTGAGTTACGATTTTACATTCCTTGCAATTTTTCTTGATTCGTTAAATGATAAAAAAGTGAATTTTTCAAGCGAAGGGTGTGCAAAGCATATCGGCAAAAAACACCTCGTTGTAAAGGATAATCCGTCGGTTGACTATGCCGCGGATATGAGCGTTGTGTTAAATTACTTTAAAATTTTGGACGATATAAAAGACGATTTTTTCACAAAATCATATTTTTTATATTTGCCTTATAAATGTGCGATGAGAAAAATTTCGGACATAGACGGTGATATAATAAACGAAATAAAACTTCAGCTTGATACGCTTTCACGTCTGGAAAAAGAAAAGTGCGCCGAGCCTGACATTGCGTCCGACGCGTTTGCAAAAATTATGCGCGCAATTTTTTCGGTGAAAAACAGTCTTGAAGATTTTGGCTATAATCTCGGAAAATTTATATATTTAATCGACGCGCTGGACGATTTGGAAAAAGATAAAAATAAAAAATCATACAATCCGTATATTGAAAAATTTGACGGTGACATTGCAAAAACCGTAAATTCCGCGGAATTTGTGCTTACCTACACGCTGTCACGGCTTGCAGATGAGTTTGAAAAACAGAAAATTTACAAAAACAAAGAAATACTCAAAAATATTATCTATCTCGGCCTGCGTGCGAAGTTAGATACGATTTTGAAAAAATACAGATGTGACAAAGGAGAAAACAATGAAAAATCCTTATGAGGTTTTGGGCGTGAAAGAGGGAGCGAGCGACGAGGAAATCAAAAAAGCGTACCGCGAGCTTGTGAAAAAATATCACCCCGACAAATATGTGAACAATCCGCTTGCCGACCTTGCGGCGGAAAAAATGAAAGAAATTAACGACGCTTACGACGCGCTGACAAAAGGCGGAAACAACAGCGGATATTCGTCGGGAAATACGGAAAATTACACAAATTTCAATGCTGTCCGTACGGCGATAAACGCGGGAAATCTTGCCGAGGCGGAAAGACTTTTGAACCAAATGTCCGACCGCGGTGCGCAGTGGCACTATCTTTACGGCGTCATTTGCTTAAGGCGCGGTTTTTACGATATGGCGCGCAGTCATTTTGACCGTGCCTGTTCGCTCGACCCGTCCAACGCAGAGTATCAAAATGCGCGCAACAGTATGAATAACGGATTTAACACCTACCGAAATATGGGCAATGCGAACGGCTATCCGGCAGGCGGCTGCTCAACGTGCGATATGTGCCAGGGACTTTTGTGCGCCGACTGTTGCTGTGAGTGTATGGGCGGAGATTTAATTCCGTGCTGTTAGGAGTAATTTTATAATGAAAACAAGAGATGTTTCGCTCGGCGCGGTTATGTGCGCCGTTATTGTGATTATGCTTTTAATCGCGTCATATCTTAACACAATGCGTCTTTCCGCACTATTTTTGTCGTCGCTTTTAATGTGCATTATCGTGAGCTTTTCGGGAGTTAAAACAATGCTCATATGCTACGGCGCGTCGGCAATTCTCGTGTGGCTTTTTGTGCCTGACAAGAGCGTTTGCACTGCGTATACCGTGTTTTTCGGAAACTACGGCGCGGTAAAATTCGGCATTGAAAAACTTAAAAATTTGAAAAAAGAATGGGTTGCAAAAATCATCTGCGCGTGCGTATACGGTATAATTCTGTATTTCTTGATGTATCTCATAACGGGCACTGCAATACTTAAAATAAACTTTGCTCTTTATTTATCGGCAGTGATTTTTGCTTTTGTAATCGGCGATATTGCATTAAGCCTTTTAATCGGCTCGTTTGTTTCAAAAATACCGTTTCGGAAGTGATAAAAATGGCATTAAATTTTATATACGGCGTTTCGGGCAGCGGAAAAACGCAGTATGTTTTTGAAAATATAATAAAAAACGAAAAACGGCGCGTTTTGGTTGTTGTGCCGGAGCAGTTTACGCACGAAACCGAGCGCAGAATTTTGAAAGAATACGGTTCAATCAGCAAATTCGGCATTGACGTTTTGTCGTTTGAGCGAATAGGCGCGCGCGTTTTTGCGGACAGCGGAATGAGGCGCACCGAGCATTTAACAACCGTCGGCAAGGGCGTTATAGTGTCAAAAATTTTGAATGACACCGAGCTTTCGTATTATAAAAACTCTGTGCAAAACTCGGGATTTACACGGCTTTGTGCAGATACTTTGTCGGAATTTAAAAAATACGGCATTTCGCCCGAACAGTTGAAATCTGCCTCCGACAAAGAGCAAAACGGCATTTTAAAGGCAAAAACCGAGGATTTTTACCGTCTTTTCCGCGCATACAAAGATACACTCGGCGAAAAATACACCGATTCGGACGATGTTTTGGAAATAACGCTTTCCGCACTTGAAAAATCTAACTTTTTCAAAAACACGGTGGTTGTTTTCGACGAATTTTCAAGCTTTATCCCTGCGGAAATAAATATAATTAAAAAAATTGCAGATGATGCCGACGAGGTTTACATAACTCTTTGCACAAATACGCTTGTTTGTGACGAAATGACAAAAACTTCGCTTTTTGCACCAACCGTCATAACCGCGGACAAGCTTATCCGTGCGTGCGTTGACGGCAAAATTACAGTCGGCAAAAAGATATATTTAAAAGAACAAAAAAAGCACAAAAACACAAAAATGCTGTCGGTTTTAAATGATGCGCTTTGCGAGAATAAATTCAACTGCGGCAGTATTATAAATGATGAAATAAAGCTGTTTTACGACCAAAATCCGCATTGCGAGGTTGAAAACACCGCGAAAGAAATTTTGCATCTTACGCGCGATTTTGGTTACCGATATAACGAAATCGGCGTTATCTGCGCAAATTTACCAGAATATTCGGCACTTGTAAAAAATATTTTTTCGGAGTACAATCTGCCTTGCTTTATAGACGAAAAGAAAGATGCATTGTCGCATCGAATTATGCTTTTTGTGCTGGGCGCGCTTGATATTTACATTGAAAATTACAGTTATGAATCGGTATTTTCGTTTTTGCGCCTGGGATTTGGAAATTTGACCGACTATGAAATTGACGTGCTTGAAAATTACGTTCTTGCACAAAATGTCAAAAAAAATGCGTGGCTCAACGGCGAAAAATGGGAACATACGCTGAAAATACACAAAAATAAAAAGCCGTCAAGCGAAAAATTTATTGCCGACGTAAATTCTGCGCGCGAAAAATTTATCGGAACGATAAAACCGTTCCACGACAGCATAAAGGGAAGAAAAAAGGCGGAATATGTTGTCCGCGCGCTTTATTCATATCTTGAAAACTGCGGATTTTTCGGCGCGGTGAAGGAAAAAATCGAGAATTTTGAAAAAGAGAATGACACGAAAAACGCAAAAGAATATCTCGCGGCGGCGACGTCGCTTGTAAATGCAATGGACGAAATCGTTCTTCATCTCGGCGGAAAAACCGTGAATGTGCGCGAATTTAAAAACATTTTATACTCCGCGTTTTCTATGCAGAAACAGGGTTACGTTCCGTACAGCGCCGACGCAATAGTTGTCGGAAATGCCGACAGGACGGTGTCGCAGGGTATTAAAGCGCTGTTTATAATCGGTGCGGTTGACGGAAGCTTTCCTGCGCCGAAAAATAAAAACGGAATTTTTGACGATTCGGAGCGCGATATGCTTGCAAAAAACGGCGTTGAACTTTCGGAAACAGGAAAAACAAAAGCGTTTTACAATAAATTTCTGCTTTACAACTGCGTTTGCGCACCCGAAAAGCGTCTTTATATTTCGTTTCCCGTGTGCGACAGCGCGTCAAACGCACTGCGCCCGGCATTCGTTTTTTCTACGGTTAAAAAGATTTTCCCGAATATTAAAATTACAACGCGTGACGGCAAAAACGAGCCGGAAACAAATAGAATCACGCTTGCCGAACCGACAGCCGAATACTTTATCGACGCGGTAAAATCAGGCAGAGAACCGCTTTTGTGGAGCGCGTACTATGCTTACCTTACCGAAAAAAATCCCAAAAGGGCAGAGAGAATAAAATCGTTTTTTGCATACACTCCGACCGAGGTTAGAATTTCAAAAATGCTTATCAAGCGGATTTTCGGCGATGAGATTTTTTCGTCGGTGTCAAAACTTCAAACCTACCGCAGCTGCGGATTTATGTATTTTTTAAAGTATGTTTTAAAGCTTGAAGAACGTGAAATTTTTTCGCTTAATGCGGCAGATGTCGGAACGTTTGTACATATGGTTTTTGAGAATATCTGCAAAAACATCGAGGCGGACAAAACAGATTTTGCCGCGGCGGACGATGAATATATTAAGGAAAAAATTTCGTACTACATCGAAAACGAAATTGCGAAAATCAAAACCGACACACCGGAGAGCGAAAACAGGAGCATTTTTATCATAAAACGGCTTGCTGACGCGGTTTTCTCGTGTTTTGACATTTTGAAATTCCACATAATAAATTCGAGTTTTATTCCGCTCGGATATGAAATTGCGTTCGGAAAAGACGGCACGGCAAGTTTTGATATTGAAACCGAAAACGGCAAAAAGGTGCATCTTATGGGCATAATCGACCGTGCGGACAAGTTTGACGCCGACGGCGGAACGTTTGTGCGCATTATTGATTACAAAACAGGAAGCAAAACTTTCAGCCTTTCAAATATGTTTTACGGGCTGGACATTCAGCTTATGGTTTATCTTTCCGCGCTCACGGAATCGCGCTCCGATTACAAAAAGGCAGGCGCACTTTATTTTAAATTTGACGACTACATTTACAAAGCGAAAACGCGCGGTGAAATGGATAAATCGTATGAAAAGATGAAAAGCGCGCTCAAACTCAAAGGGCTTATTTTGGACGATAAAAAAGTTATTTCGGCATACGATCCCACTGCGGTATCGCGCGCAAAGTTTGCCGACGGCGAAAAATTCAGCCTTTTGTCAAACCACATAAAAAACGGAATAAAGAGCCTTTGCGAAAGACTTTTTGACGGCGATTTTTCTATAATGCCGATTCATTCGCAAAACGGTACACCGTGCGCGTACTGCGAATACAGCGCAATTTGCAAGCGTGACACAGCAAGCGGTACGTCAGAAGAAATCAAGACACTGAAGGACGAAGAAGTATGGGAGAAACTGGAGGCGGACAAAAATGTGGACTAACGACCAGCAAAATGCAATCGACGCGCCTGTGTCGAATTTACTTGTAACCGCCGCGGCAGGCTCAGGAAAAACAGCGGTTATGGCAGAGCGCATTGTAAAGCGTATTTTAAGCGGTGACGGCGTTGATGTTGACAAGCTTCTTGTTGTGACATTCACCAACGCGGCGGCATCCGAGATTAAAGAACGAATACACCTGAAAATTTTGGAACAGCTCGATAAAAACGGAAATTCCGCACTTTTAAACCGACAGCTTGCTCTTATTGATAACGCGTCAATTTGCACAATTCACAGCTTTTGCCTCAAACTTATAAAAGAAAATTTTAACGCGCTCGGGATTGACCCGGACGTAAAAACAGGCGATACAAATCAGGTTGCGCGGCTTCTTGATACGGCGGTTGACAACGTTTTCGGCAGTTATTACGATGAAAACGACGAAAATTTTCTTCATCTTATAAAGCTTTATTCACCCAAGACGGACAAAAGGTTTGCCGAGATTATAAAAATGATTTACAATTTTTCGCGCACTATGCCGTCACCGGAAAAGTGGCGTAAATCACTTTGCGAAACGTATGCGGACAAAAAAACGGAAGAACACAAGAAAATTTTGTTTGAAAAATGCAAAATTGCGCTCAATCATTCGGTAAAGCTTTACGAGAAAATATTTGCTGTATGCAGAAATCACGGTGTAACAAGCGCGCTGATCGATTTTGTTTCAGCCGAAAAAGAATTTTACGTCAATCTGATTATCAGGCTCGGCAACTGGCAAAATGCGTTTGAATGCGTACAAAACACCTCATTTCCGCGCCTATCGCCCAAAATTTCAAAAGAAAATGACAAATCGGTTATGGAGGAGATAAACGCCCTTCGCACCGAGGCGAAGGACGCTTGGAAAATGTGCGCCTTGATTTTCGACTGCAGTGAGGACGAAATTTTTTCCGATTTTGAAAAATACACTCCGTACGTTCAAAAGCTTGTTGAAATCACAGACAAAATCGACGCGGAATTTGTGTGCTTAAAACGCGAAAAAAACATCATAGATTTTTCAGATTACGAGCATTTGGCTCTTAAAATTCTCAAAAACAGCGACGGAACGCGCTCAAGCCTTGCTGAAGAAATTTCCAAGAATTTTGCCGAGATTTACGTTGACGAGTATCAGGACTGCAACGAAATTCAGAACGAAATTTTTTCACTTGTGTCAAACGGGAAAAATGTTTTTATGGTGGGTGATGTAAAACAGAGCATATATAAATTCCGCGATGCCGCGCCGATGATTTTCAAAAACAAAATTGACACTTTTTCGCCGTTTGACAAGGACAATTATAACGAAAACGTCAAAATAAAATTAAGTAAAAATTTCAGAAGCCGAAAAACCGTTCTGGACGGCGTTAACGTGCTTTTTTCAAAGATTATGTCAGATGACGTCGGCGAAATGAACTATACAAAAGACGATTTTCTTTATGAAAACGAGAACGAATTTTACGGCGATGATTTATATAAAAAAATTACGGTAAACGTTATTGAGTACGAAAAAAATTATGTTTCGGAGGATGACGAAGAAACCGCCGAGGCGGACAAATGCACCATTGAGGCGAATTTCACCGCAGGCGAAATCGAAAGACTTGTAAATGACGAAAACGCAGTTGTTTACGACAAAAGCATCGGCAAAAAAAGACGCATCACATACCGCGATATTGTGGTTTTAATGCGTGCAAAAGGCGACGGCGCGGTGTTTGAAAATGCCTTTTCGGCGCGCGGAATACCGTGTTTTTCCGAGAGCGGAGGTGAATATTACGAAACGAGCGAAATAAAAACGCTTTTATGCCTTGCAAAAGTGTCGTTAAATCCGCTTGACGATATTGAAATCACGGCAGTTATGCGTTCTGGAATTTACAAATTCAACGACGAAGAACTTCTCACAATCAGGCTTTGCCTTAAAGATACGTATTTTTACGACGCAATGGTGAAGTATGCAAAATTAAATTCCGATAAGCTTGCCGAAAAAATTTCAAACTTTTTGGGTGAGCTCAACAGATTTTCCGAGGCGGCAAAACATATGCCGTCGGACGAGTTTTTTCGCTTGCTCGTGCGCAAAACCGACTATTTAAGCTATGTCGGAACACTCAAAAACGCCGGGCAGAAAAAGGCAAATATCCGCGCGCTTTTCTACAAAGCCGAATGTTTTGAAAAGACAGCGTACAAAGGGATTTTCAATTTTTTGCGCTTTGTTGACGATATAACGCTAAAAAAATCCGACGGCGACGCACCGAAAATTGTCAGCGAAAACGATAATGTTGTGCGGATAATGACTATTCACAAAAGCAAAGGTCTGGAATTCGGGGCGGTATTTTTGTGCCAGTGTGCAAAAAAAATCAATTTCCGCGACACGAGCGGTGCAATTCTCTTGCACAAAAGCCTCGGACTGGGTCTTAATTTTGTCGATTACGAAAAGAGATTTTCGTATCCCGCAATTACAAAAAAGGCCATTGCCGAGAAAATGACGCTTGAAACCTTGTCGGAGGAGGAGCGTATTTTGTACGTTGCCTTAACGCGCGCAAAAGAAAAGCTTTACATAAGCGCGTGCACCGACAATGCGCAAAAGAAAATTGACAATTTCAATGAAATTTTAAAGCTTTACAACGATACGAATAATGTTCCGATTGTGCTTACAAAAGGCGCAAAATGCTATCTTGACTGGATTATTCCGTCGCTTATCAGACATTTTGACGAAAACGGCGATATTTTTGAATTAAACATAATTCCGTCGCACACGGTCGAAATTCTCGATAATGCCGAAACAACGGCGGAAACCGATTTTTTCGGCAAATTTGAAAATGTACCGAACGAGTTTTCCGATTTTGTTGAAAAAAGGCTTTCGTACGAATACGCATACAAATCAGCACAGGAATTTCCGTCATTGCTCACGGTTACAGAATTAAAGCGCTTGCTTTCCGAAAACGACGACGGATACAATATATATGAAGAAAATATTTTGCCGTCGCCCGAATTTTTGGAAGAAGAAAAAATTTCAGCGGCGCATAAAGGTACGCTTATGCACTTTGCAATGCAGAAAATTGATTTTTCGGACGCAGACAGCGCCGGCGCGGTGGAGTGCCAAATTTCAAAGCTTTGCAGTGACGGACTTTTGACCTCCGCTGAGGCAGAATGTATCGACTGTGAAAAAATCGTTCGTTTTGCAAATTCCGAAATAGGGGAGCAAATCAAAAATTCTGCCGTGTGCGAGAGGGAGTTTTCGTTTAAAATTCCCGTTAAGTTGAGTGAAATTTTTGACATCGGCGCACAGGACGTTATAATCGTTCAAGGTGCGATTGACCTGTTTTTCGAGGAAAGCGACGGCTCGGTTGTGCTGATTGACTATAAAACCGACCGTGTGAAAAATGCAGAAAAGATACGTGAAAAATACGAAATTCAGCTCAAATTCTATAAAACTGCGCTTGAAAAAATTTTAAAAAAGCGTGTTTCCAAAACGATGATTTATTTGTTTGATACAGGCGAATTTATATAAACTATAAGGAGAATTTTATGAAAATAAGATATAAATTTTCAAGCGGACGAAGCGTTATCCGAGGTAACAGAACTCTTTTCTTTGCGCTTTTTATGGCAATTCTTTTGGTTTTGTCGTTTGTTTTGAGTTACTCTCTGGTTTCGTCGTCACAGAAGAAAGAAAACGCGAAAATTACCGAGCTTACCGCCGAAGTTGAACGCTTAAATGCCGAAATAGAACAGAAAAACGCGGAAATTGCCGACCTTAAAGCAAAGCTTAAATGATTTTCACGCTACAACATATTGTGCAAATTTATAAATAATGCACAAAAAAGCACAAATAATATGACATATTTGGATAAATTTGTTTGAAATGTGACAAACAAGTGAAAAAAACTTGAAAAACGTCGGAATTTGTTATAAAATAGTCCTGTAGTTCTATTTTTTATAAATTTTCAGGAGGAAATTATGGAAAAGTTATTCAAACTTAAGGAAAACGGTACGACCGTTAAGCGCGAAATTATCGCCGGTATTACCACATTCTTGGCAATGGCGTACATTCTCGCGGTTAACCCGAGTTATCTCGGAAATATCGAGGGCGCAACTCCTGCGGCTATTTTCTCGGCAACTGCCATTTCCGCAGCTATTGCTACACTTTGTATGGCGTTTTTCGCAAACTATCCGGTAGCGCTTGCTTCGGGTATGGGTCTTAACGCTTTTTTTGCGTTCACCGTTTGCGGTGCTATGGGTTACAGCTATCAGGTTGCTTTGACTGCTGTATTTATCGAAGGTATAATCTTTATGATACTTTCGCTCTTTAAATTCAGAGAAGCGCTTGTTAACAAAATCCCCGAAAACCTCAAATTCGGTATCACAGCAGGTATCGGTCTTTTCATCACTATAATTGCGATGATTAACGCAGGTATCGTTGTAAACAACGACGCAACATTGGTAGGACTCGGAAATCTTGCATCTCCGCAGGTTGTTTTGGCAATCGTTGGTCTTATCATTATCGGCGTTCTTCACCACTTCAAGGTTACGGGCGACATTCTTATCGGTATTATCGCAACTTGGGTTTTGGGCATAATTTCAGAGCTTTGCGGCTGGTACGTTGTAAACCCCGAAGCAGGCGTATATTCGCTTATTCCGTCGTTTACATCTGCAAGCTTTGCGGCACCTGTTTTCTGCAATTTCGATTTCGGATTTATCGGAAAGCACTTCTTGGAATTTGCTGTTGTAACTTTCACATTCCTTTATACAGATATTTTTGACACAGTCGGCACACTTATCGGTGTTGCAGAAAAAGCAGATCTCCTTGACAAAGACGGCAGACTTCCCAAAGCGGGCGGTGCTCTCATGGCAGACGCGGTCGGCACAGTTGTCGGCGCTTGCCTCGGTACATCTACCGTAACAAGCTACGTTGAATCGAGCGCAGGTGTTTCGGCAGGCGGAAGAACAGGTCTTACATCGGTTGTAACGGCAATTTTGTTCCTTCTCTCGCTTGTTTTGTCACCGATATTCCTTGCAATTCCTTCGTTTGCAACTGCTCCGGCTATGATTTTCGTAGGTCTTTTGATGCTCACATCAATCAAAAACGTTTCGTTTGACGGTGATGTTGCGGACACAATCGGTGCATTTTTGGCAATCGTTGTAATGCCGTTTACATATTCAATCGCAACCGGTATTATGTTCGGTCTTATCTCGTGGGTTGTTCTTAAAATCCTCACGGGCAAAGCAAAAGATATTTCCGCAGTTATGTGGATTTCTGTTGCATTGTTTGTACTTTATATCATTACGCTCGTTGCTTAATTACACATTTTACCTGTTAAAAACGAAAGGGTTGACTTTAAATGAATTCCTACTATGAGCTTAATATAGCAGGTATAAAAAGAAATTTACCGCTTTGTAAGGTTAACGATAAATTGTATATCGCCGCATTTGTAATGTTCGGCGATGTTGAGCTTACAAAGGTTTGTGCCGAGGAGCTTTTGAAAATTGCTCCCGAGCACGATATTATGATTACGGCTGAATCAAAGGGTATTCCGCTTCTTTACGAAATGGCGCGCCAGTCGGGTGTTAATAATTATCTTCTTGCAAGAAAAGGTCCCAAACTTTATATGCAGGACATTATCACTGTTGACGTTGACTCGATTACCACCGAGAAAAAGCAGATTTTGTGCATAAGCGGTGCTGATGCCGAGTCTATGCGCGGAAAACGCGTACTTATCGTGGACGATGTTATCAGTACGGGCGAATCGCTTGCGGCTTTGTCAAAGCTTGTTGAAACGGCGGGCGGAAATATTGTCGGCAAAATGGCAGTCCTCGCAGAGGGCGACGCTATTGAAAGACACGATATAACCTGTCTTGCGCCGTTGCCTCTCTTTGATGAAAACGGTAACGCTTTATAAGATTTTAAACTGCGTATGCGAATTAAGCATACGCAGTTTTTTTGTAAACTATATGGTAATTTTTGTATAATTCCTTTATATAAAGTCAAAAATATATTTATAAAATCAAAAGGTGACGGCATATGAAACTTTCTTATTTTTTATGTATCATTGCAAATGTAGTTTTAATAGTTCTCGGGCAGGTTTTGTTTAAACTCGGCGTCGGCAAAGAGGGAATGACCTTTTCCGTAAGCGGAATTTTCCGCCTGTTTACCAACGGACATATAATTTTCGGGCTTTTTACTTACGTTTTTTCAACGTTGATTTGGTTTTATGTTCTCGACAACGTAAACTTAAGCAAGGCATATCCCGCGCAAAGCTTGTGTTATGTTCTTATGGCTGTGGTGTCGGCAGTGTTTTTCAAAGAAAAAGTCGGCATAAAAAGCATAATCGGGCTGGTGCTCATAATTTCGGGCGTTATTTTTTCGGTAAACGGATAGAAAATCTGCATATATACAATATATTTTGCATAAAATAGACTTTTTTACACTTTTTATTCAAAAAAGCTTGACAAACGGTGCATAAAGTATTATAATCTTTACTGTTAAAAAGAACAAGGAAAACTTGAAAAGAGGTAATATTTTTATGAAGAAGATTGTAAGTATGGTTTTGGCACTTAGTCTTTGTGCCGCATTGTTTACCGCTTGCGGGAACAAAAAGGTAACGCTTAAAATTCTTGACACGCAATATGCGTCGGAAGATTACGCTATCTGCATTGCGAAGGAAAACACTGAGCTTTTGAATAAAGTCAATGCCGCACTCGACGAATTGACCGCTGACGGCACTGCTAAAAAAATTGTTGACAAATACATTTCGGGTACTGCAAACGACCTTGTTTTTCAGGCAAATGCAGACGGCAAGGATGAATTACATATGGCTACAAACGCGCAGTTCCCGCCGTACGAATACTACGAGGGTGAAAAAATTGTCGGTATCGACGCTGAAATGGCTGCTGCAATCGCGGACAAGCTTGATATGAAGCTCGTTATCGATGATATGGACTTTGACGCAATCATCACTTCTGTTCAGCAGGGTAAATCTGATATGGGTATGGCAGGTATGACTGTTACAGAGGACAGACTTAAAAACATCAACTTCTCGAAATCGTATGCAAAAGGTATTCAGTCGGTTATCGTTCCCGAAGGAAGCAAAATCACTTCTGTTGACGACCTTTCGGCTGACGGCGCAAAATATCTTATCGGTACACAGAAAGGCACAACGGGCGACACCTATGCAGAGGATGATTTCGGTGCTGAACGAGTTATGAAATATGCATCGGGCAACGAGGCTATTCAGGCGCTTGTTACCGGCAAAGTTGACTGCGTTATCATCGACAACGAGCCTGCAAAGGCATATGTTGAGGCAAACAACAAATAATTTTTGCATATAATCCGGGGGCAGAAGATGTCTGCCCCTGTTTTTGCTTTTATAAAAATAAAACTTTACGGCGGTGACTTTGGAAAAATGGATTGGGTTAAAAAAATAGGCTGGCTAAACGATTTAAAAGCCGACTTTATATTGAATTTTGTCAGCGACAACAGATGGAAATTCATAACAAGCGGTCTTAAAAACACGCTTATCATCACATTTTTGGCGGTTTTAATCGGCGTTGCGCTTGGTATGATTGTGGCGGTTGTACGTTCAAGCTACGACAAAAACTATGCCGATATGCACAAAGGTTTGAACAAATTTCTGCTTAAAATCGCAAATGCAATATGCAAAATTTATCTTACAGTTATAAGAGGAACACCTGTTGTCGTTCAGCTTATGATTATGTATTACATAATTTTTGCAACCTCGCGAAACAGTCTTATGGTTGCAGTTATAGCGTTCGGCATAAACTCGGGCGCATATGTTGCGGAGATTGTGCGTTCGGGAATTATGTCTATCGACCAGGGACAGCTTGAAGCAGGCAGAAGCCTCGGCTTCGACTACAAACGCACTATGTGGTATATCATCATTCCGCAGGCGTTTAAAAACATTCTCCCTGCGCTCGCAAACGAATTTATCGTTTTGCTGAAAGAAACGTCGGTTGCAGGTTATGTTACAATCCGCGACCTCACAATGGGCGGTAATATCATACGCGCGGCGACGTATTCGGCATTTATGCCCCTTATCGCGGTTGCGGTTATTTACCTTGTGCTTGTAATGTTCTTTACGAAGATTGTGAGCATACTCGAAAGGAGCTTGAGAAAGAGTGAACGATAATTACCTTATTGAAACAAAAAACTTGTGCAAGCATTATCTCGACGGCTCCGTTGTTGCGCTCGATAACGTTTCGGCCGGCATAAAATCGGGTGAGGTTGTTGTTATAATAGGCCCGTCGGGCAGCGGAAAATCAACCTTTCTCCGCTCGTTAAATCTTCTTGAAGTGCCGACCTCCGGCTCGGTTATTTTCGAGGGAAAAGAAATTACAGACCCCAAAACAGATATAAACGTTCACCGCAGAAAAATGGGGATGGTTTTTCAGCAGTTTAACCTTTTTCCGCATATGAACGTTTTGGATAATCTCACTCTCGGCCCGATTAAACTTTTGAAAAAATCGAAATCAGAGGCAGAGAAAAATGCGCTTGAGCTTTTGGACAGAGTAGGCTTAAAGGATAGGGCGGATGCTTATCCGTCACAGCTTTCGGGCGGTCAGAAACAGAGGGTTGCCATTGTGCGCGCACTTTGTATGAACCCCGACGTTATGCTTTTTGACGAGCCTACAAGCGCACTCGACCCCGAAATGGTCGGCGAAGTGCTTGACGTTATGAAATCGCTCGCGGAAGGCGGTATGACAATGGTTGTTGTAACGCACGAAATGCGTTTTGCGCGCGAGGTTGGAAAACGCGTGATATTTATGGCGGACGGCGCGATAGTGGAGGAGGGCACACCATCCGAGATTTTCGACAATCCGAAAAACGAAAGAACAAAAGCCTTTTTGGAAAAAGTGCTTTAGATTTTATATGTATTAAAAAAGATACGGCATATTAAAATGCCGTATCTTTTTGTTTTAAGAATTTACTTTATAACAACGACTTCTTTAACTTCGTCTTTGTAAACTCTTACAAAAACTCTCTCGGGATCAAGCTCATCATATTTCTGAATGTCGCCGGAATCACCGATACTTACGTTTTTGTTGTTTGTTTTGGTATTTACATAGTAAATATCCGCATCGCCGATTGCAAAGTTCATAACCTCGCCGCCGTTAACCTGGAGGTTGAACGAATTCGAGAATTTCTTTGTAACTTTACCGTAGTAGGTCTGCAAATCTTCCGAAATCTTGTTTTCAGCCTCGGTTGCTTTGCTTGACACATCAAACAGTACCGTTATCTTTTCAATTTCGCCCTTAACGTTTGTCTTGTACTGGATAATATCACCCTGTGCGAGGCTTACTGTTTCGCCGCCGGACTTTTTAACAAGAACGCCCGTTTCGTTTGTCGAAATCGTTATTGCTTTGCCGTTCTGAACCGCATAAAGCTTTTCTATATCCACACCGTCATCGTTTTGAGTTTTTGTTATTTTATCAACAACCGCGATAGAGGAGGACTCATCAGCGTCGCCGGTAGAGCTTGTTACAACAAGCACGCCTGCGCTCAAATCTTCGCTCAAATCGTATACAACAACGTCGTATTTGTCGTCATTGATGAAGAATTTTTTATCTCTTATCGAATAATCTTCCGTATCGGTTTTGCCGTTCGGAATATCGAATACAACCGTATCGTCGGTTACTGTTACGCTCGAAGAAGATGTTACAAGCTTACCGGACGCACTTTTGTAAACCGCTTCGGAAAGCGACATATTCTTGGAGAAGTTATCCTCGTCGATTTTTCCGTTTAAATCCTTAGCAGTAGTGATTTTAGACACCGCACCGTCTGAGTTTAATTCGTAAGTGATAAGCTGGGGGTTTTTGCCGATTGTTGCAAGCGCGTCTTTTGCAAGAACGCTGGACGAATTGTTAACTTTAACTTTTGCAGCAGATTTCAAAAGGAGCGATTTGCCGTCTTTTGTGAAAAGTTCAAGCTCCAAAACTTTGTTTATACCGCTTGCCATTTCAATGCTGTTAAGGTAAGCATAGTTGGAGCTTATTCTGCTGTCAGCGTCAACCGCGGCAATTTTGCCCTGAACGTCGAGGTAGAAAGTTCCTTCGTCGTTAAGGCTGATTGTGTTGGGGTAGTTTGCCGCAACCTTGTAGCCCTTGCCGTCGATATAAACCTTTTCGTTATCCTTTTCGGTTACTGTACCGGAAATCTTTTCACTTGATACTTCAATGTGAATAAACGAATTGTCCTTACTTTGTGTTACCGTTAAAACGTCCCATTCCTTGAGGTCTTTTATACCTATAAATTCGCTGCCCTTTTCGATTGTAAACGAGATATTTGTATCATCGGGATCAAGCACAAGTGTTTTTTTACCGTATTTGTCAACGATTTTATGGGTGCTTGTGAGCGCCTCATCAACGACATAATTAACCGTTTCGTTGATAAAAACTATATCGTATTCACCGTTTGTATCACTGTCCAAAAGTGTGAGTGTGCCGGATTCGATTTTTTTGAAATCTTCAAACGTGCCTGCTTTGCCGTTATACATAACTTTAGCGTCAGATGCAACGGCAGCTTTTTTCGCATTTTTGTCAGTGTCTTTGTTTACCCAGTATCTAACGGCTTTGGACGACTCTTCGTTTATAATTTCTTCGATGTCGTCAGCGTCGATTTTAACCGACTCGTTTTTGCCCTCAACGGGGATTGCAACAAGAAGGTTTTTCTCGTTTGTCTTCCCGTCTTTTTCAACGTATGCGTCAACATTGAATCCTAAAATTTCTCTTACATCGGCATTTGCAATGTTATAGATTTTGTCGCCGATCTGAATTTGCGTATCTTTAAGATTGCTGTCGCCGTTTATTGCAGACGAACCTACTGCTTTAACCTGGTCGGTTATTTTTTCAACGTCAAGATAGTTGTAGAGAAGAGTTTTGTCTACAACTTCATATTTAACGTCGCTGCCGTAGCCAACCTGCTCCATAAGCTTAATTGTAAGACCGTTGAATACAAGTCTTGCAACTTTGCCTCTTGTGATACCTTCGTCACCGCTGCCCGGAACGTTCTTTGTAAGACCGATATTGGACGCAGTTACAAGGTAACCTGTGGGGTAACCCCCCTTGGACTCTGCCATTTTTTCATAGCCGAGCGCTCTTATCATAATTGTAACCATTTCAGCGTAGGAAATAGTGTCGTCGGGACGGAAAGTTCCCACATCGTCACCGATTACCATACCCTGGTCGGTTGCAACGTTGATATATCCGTTTGCCCAGTGATTTGAAACCACGTCGGGATATTTTGTTGCGCCGTTTGTAACTTCCGCAACTTCCTGAAGTCCGAGTGCCGAGATTGCAACTCTTGCACCCTCTGAACGGATAATTGTATCATTAGGTCTGAATGTACCGGTATCTTTATCGCCAACCATAATGTCTAAAACTCCCAATACCTGAGCGGCCTCCTCGTATTCTGTTCCTGCGACGTCACTCGGAATTGCAGCAAAAGCGGTGCTCATTACAGAAGCTGCCATCACAAATGCAACGGCTGTTGAGATGAGTCTTTTGAAGTTGAACATTAAATACTTCCTCCTTATATTTTCGGCAGATGCGCCGTGTGTCTTTTTGGCTGAACCAAAACTTCAATCTTTCCGCTTATAAGATATGTCTTGCCTCAACCTATGGCTATATAATATCGTATATGCGAAAATATATCAACCCTCAATATGTGGGTATAAAAACAGTATTTGGTATAGCAAAAAATCAATTTTCAAATTTAAAATTTTGATTGAAATTAACATAAATTCGTTGTATAATATATAGGAAATCATTTTTGAAAGGATATTATTATGTCAAGTGTATGGGGACATTTTAAAACGATAACATATCATAAATATCTTGTGGCGGTGCACGCGTCAAAGTGCGGAATTTTGTTTCAGGGACTAGTGCACGATATGTCCAAGTATTCGCCGACAGAGTTTATTGCAGGCGCAAAGTATTATAAAGGAACAAAGAGTCCGAACGAGGCGGAAAGAGCGGATAAGGGGTACTCCCTTGCCTGGATGCATCACAAAGGCAGAAACAGGCACCATTTTGAATACTGGTCGGACTACAATCCGAAAACAAAGGAAATCTCCGCGGTTAAAATGCCGGTGAAATACGTTGTCGAAATGCTTTGCGACCGTGTTGCCGCAAGCAAGGTTTATCAGGGGGACAACTACACAAATTCACACCCGCTCAAATACTTTTTAAACGGCAAGGCGCGCCGTAAAATTCACCCCGAAACGAGTGACCTTATAGAAAAACTTCTTCGTATGCTTGCAGAACACGGCGAAAAAGAAACTTTTGCGTATGCAAAAAAACTGATACGTGAAAATAAACGCGAAAAATATTGAATTTTATATAAAATTACTATTTAAAAATTTAAAATTATGTGATATAATTATAATGTTATTAACTTTTTAACGTAGAAAGGAAGTAAGGAAGGAAAATGATTTGGAACCCAAAAATCGAATGTGAGGGCAGGGGCGAAATTAAAGACCTGCAGCTTAAAAGACTGAAAGAAACGGTGGAGCGGATTTACAGCAATGTACCGTATTACAAAAAGAAGCTCGACGAGGCAGGGGTTACCCCCGACAGCATTAAGTCGCTTGACGATTTAAAAAGAATACCGTTCACCACAAAAGACGATTTGCGCGAAAACTATCCGTTCGGGCTTTTTGCGTCGCCGATGAAAGATATTGTGCGTATTCACGCGTCATCGGGCACAACGGGAAAACCGACGGTTGTGGGATATACGAAAAACGACCTCGACACTTGGTCGGAGGCTATTGCACGTCTTGCGTGCGCGGCAGGCGCAACGGAGGACGATATTGCACAGATTTCGTTCGGCTACGGCCTTTTTACCGGCGGTTTCGGCTTGCATTACGGACTTGAAAAAGTCGGTCTTGCAATTATCCCGGCATCAACAGGAAACACCGAAAAGCAGATTATGCTTATGAAAGATTTCGGCACAACGCTTTTGGTAAGCACGCCGTCCTATGCGCTTTATATGTCTGAAGTTGCCGAAAAAATGGGCATTGATATAAAGAAAGATTTAAAACTTAAAATCGGTATGTTCGGCTCTGAAGGCTCTACCGAAGAAATGAGACAGGAAATTGAAAAACGCTGGGGAATGACCGCAACCGAAAACTACGGTTTAAGCGAAATTATGGGTCCCGGTGTTGCCGGCGAATGTACCGAAAAATGCGGTATGCACGTGTCGGACGATTTGTTTATAGTTGAAATCATCAACCCCGAAACAGGCGAAGTTCTGCCTGAAGGTGAGGTCGGCGAGCTTGTTATAACAAACATCAAAAAAGAAGGTATTCCGCTTTTAAGATACAGAACAAAGGATATTACATATCTTGACAATACGCCGTGCAAATGCGGACGTACAACTCCGCGAATTGCAAAAATTCAGGGCAGAAGCGACGATATGCTCAAAATAAAGGGCGTTAACGTGTTCCCGTCGCAGATTGAAAGCGCGCTCCTCGGCACAAAAGGAATTGCACCATACTATCAGATTATCGTCAAAAAAGTCGGTTTTGTTGACGATATGGAGGTTTTGGTTGAGCTTAACGACGACAGCTTACTTGAAAAATTCAGCGAACTTGAAAAACTCGAGCGCACGGTTAAACACAAAATAAAAACCGTTCTCGGTCTTGACATTAAAATTAAACTTGTAGAACCGCAGACAATCGAGCGTACGGCAGGAAAAGCAAAAAGAGTTATTGATTTACGAAAATAAGGAGTTTTGACATATGAAAAGATTGATGATAGGCAACGAGGCTATTGCCCTCGGCGCATATGAGGCAGGCGTGCGGATTGTTTCGTCATATCCCGGCACACCCAGCACGGAAATTACAGAATTTATGGCAAAGCGAAACGACGTTTACACCGAATGGGCACCCAATGAAAAGGTTGCCTGTGAGGTTGCAATCGGCGCGTCAATCGCAGGCGCAAGAAGTATGACCTGTATGAAGCATGTCGGCTTGAACGTTGCGGCAGATCCGCTTTTCACAAGCTCATATACGGGCGTTAACGGCGGTTTTGTAATTGTTGTTGCCGACGACCCCGGTATGCACAGTTCGCAGAATGAGCAGGACAGCAGAAACTATGCAAAGGCGTCCAAAGTGCCTATGCTTGAGCCGTCCGACAGCGCGGAATGTAAAGAATTTATGAAAAAAGCTTTTGAAATAAGCGAAAAATTCGACACACCCGTTATCGTCCGTCTTACAACGAGGGTTGCACATTCGCAGAGCCTTGTTGAAGTAAATGAGCGCGAAAACGTTGAGCTTAAAGATATGGTTAAAAATCCTGCAAAATACGTTATGATGCCTGCAATGGCAAAAAAAAGACACGTTTTTGTTGAGCAGAGATGCGAGGATTTGAAAAAATTCGCCGAAACGAGCGATCTTAACAAAATTGAGATTAACGACACAAAAATCGGCATAATCACAAGTGGAATTACATATCAGTATGCAAAAGAGGCAATGCCCCAAGCAAGCTATTTAAAACTCGGTATAGTTAATCCCATAAACGAAAATTTGGTTAAAGATTTTGCAAAAAAGGTTGACAGAGTTGTCGTTTTGGAAGAACTTGACCCGTTTATCGAGGAATTTTGCAAGGCACACGGCGTAAACGCGGAGGGAAAAGAAATTTTCACACTCCAGGGCGAATACACCGCGTCAATGATAAAAGAAAAGCTTTTAGGCATCAAGAACGAAAACATTCTTTCAAGCGGCGTTGACGTTCCCGTAAGACCGCCCGTTATGTGTCCCGGCTGTCCTCACCGCGGTATGTTCTATGTTTTAAGCAAATTAAAACTTACCGTAAGCGGTGACATCGGCTGTTATACACTCGGTGCAATGGCACCGTTATCGGCGGTTGACGCTTGCGTCTGTATGGGTGCGAGCGTCGGTATGGCGCACGGTATGCAAAAGGCAAGGGAAGAGGAATTTGCCAAAAATACTGTTGCTGTAATCGGCGACTCTACATTTATACATTCGGGAATTACGGGACTTATCGATATTGTTTACAACAAAGGCGTATCAACTGTTATTATTCTCGACAACTCTATCACCGGTATGACCGGTCATCAGCAGAACCCGACGACGGGATTTACCATTAAAAACGAGCCTACAAAGAGCGTTAACCTTATAAAACTCGCAAACGCGGTCGGAATCGACAGAGTTGTTGTTGCAGACCCGTTTGACGTTGACAATTTTGAAAAAGTTGTAAAAGAAGAAATAAACGCACCCGAGCCGTCGGTGATTATTTCACAGCGTCCGTGCGCACTTCTTAAAAATGTTAACTACGGCAGAGAGTGCATAATTGACAGTGATAAATGCAAAAACTGCAAGATGTGTATGAAACTCGGCTGTCCGGCAATTACCGTTAAAAACGGCAAAATGGTTATAAATTCCGCACTGTGCAACGGCTGTGAACTTTGCACGCACGTTTGCAAATTCGGTGCAATAAGAAAGGTCGGTGAAGATAATGAGTAACATTATTATAGCAGGCGTCGGCGGTCAGGGAACGCTCCTTGCAAGCCGTATTCTCGGCGCGGTTGCAATCAGCGGAGGCTACGATGTAAAGGTTTCGGAGGTTCACGGAATGTCACAGCGCGGAGGCAGTGTTATAACCTTCGTAAAATTCGGCGAAAAGGTTTATTCGCCCATTATCGACATCGGCGAGGCTGATATTATTCTTGCTTTTGAAGAACTTGAAGCTTTAAGATGGCTTTCGTATCTTAAACCCAACGGAAAAATCATTGTAAACACGCAGAATATCGACCCGATGCCCGTTATCATCGGCGCGGCGAAATATCCCGAAAATATAATAGATACGTTAAATGAAAAATGCAAAAATGTACTTACCATTGACGCTATGAAATACGCAAACGAACTTGGCAACACAAAAGTTGCAAACGTTGTGCTGATCGGTCATATGGCTAAAAATACTGATATTGACAAAGAAATTTGGCTTGAAGCTATAAAAGATACCGTTCCGCCTAAATTTGCTGAGCTTAATCTTAAGGCATTTGAACTCGGTTACCAACATTAAAAAGGAGCATTGCGATGAAATACTGGGACGAAAAACACGAATGTATGGGCCGTGAAGAAATGCGTGCTCTGCAGTCGGAAAGACTTGTTGAAACTGTTAAAAGAGTGTACGAGCATCAGGCGCCGTACCGCAAAAAAATGGACGAAATCGGTTTAAAACCCGGGGATATAAAGAGCATTGACGATTTGACAAAGCTGCCGTTTACGGTTAAACAGGATTTGCGCGACAATTACCCGTACGGACTTTTTGCGGTTGATATGGACGATATTGTGCGTATTCACGCGTCATCCGGAACAACCGGAAAACAAACTGTTGTGGGATATACAAAAAACGACCTTGATATGTGGGCGAATATGGTTGCGCGTGTTTTCACGGCAGCGGGCGCGGACAAAAAGTCGATTTTCCAGATTGCATACGGCTACGGACTTTTCACCGGCGGTCTGGGCGCGCATTACGGCGCTGAAAAAATCGGCGCGTCGGTCGTTCCGATAAGTGTAGGCAACACAGCGCGTCAGGTGCGCACACTGGTTGATTTTGGCGTTACGCATATCGCGTGTACACCGTCATATGTTATTTATCTTGCCGAAACAATCAAGGAAATGGGTATTAAAAAGGACGAATTAAAGCTTAAATACGGCATATTCGGCGCAGAACCGTGGAGCGACGAAATGCGCAAGAAAATCGAGGACGAACTCGGCATTACAGCGATCGACATTTACGGTTTGAGCGAGGTTGTCGGACCGGGCGTAAGTTTTTCGTGCACCGAACAGGGCGGTTTGCATATCAATGAGGATAATTTCATTCCCGAGGTTATCGACCCCGAAACGGGCGAAGTTTTGCCCGACGGTCAGCTCGGCGAACTGGTGTTTACAACCATCACAAAAGAGGGGCTTCCGCTTATACGTTACAGAACGCGCGATATTTGCTCGCTTTCGCACGGAAAATGCGCGTGCGGAAGAACGCTTGTTAAGATGAGCAAACCCTGCGGACGCAGTGACGATATGCTCATTATCCGCGGTGTTAACGTGTTCCCGTCGCAGATTGAAAGTGTTCTTCTCGAAATGGGCAACACATCGCCTCACTATCTCTTGATTGTAGACAGAAAAGGCGCGCTCGACACGCTCGAAATTCAGGTAGAATTAAGCGAAGAAAGTTTTGCGAGCGACGAAATTAAATATGTTGAAACGCTCAGCACGGAAATTAAGAAAAAAGTGGAAAGCGCTCTCGGAATTGCCGCGAAAATCACGCTCGTTGAGCCGAGAAGCATTGAGCGCAGTGCCGGCAAAGCTGTGAGGGTTATAGATAAACGAAAAATATAATTTTGGGAGGAGATTTTTATGTTTGTTAAGCAAATTTCGGTTTTTATGGAAAATAAAGGCGGCAGACTTGCCAAGGTAACGAAAATTCTGGCGGAAAACGGTGTTAATATCAGAGCGCTTTCCATTGCCGACACGACCGATTTCGGCATTCTGCGCCTTATAGTTGATGACCCCGACAAGGCTTTTAAATCGCTTAAAGACGCTGGACTTATCGTGCGCACAACAAGCGTTCTGGCAATTTCTATCGACGATGTTGCAGGCTCGCTCGCGTCTGCGCTCGATACAATCGACAAATGCGGTATCAGCGTTGAATATATGTACGCTTATCTCGGCTATCTTTCGGGTAAGGCTATGGTTGTTCTTAAAGTCAACGAGCCGGAAGAGGCTACCGAAAGACTTCGCAGTACAAATGTTAACGTTTTAAATGCTGAAGATGTATACAAAATTTAGTTAGGGTGCTTGGTTTGGATATCAATAAATTTTACAAAAACACTTACAACATCAGCGACGAGGTGCTGAAAATCACTAAAAATGCCGAGAAAGAAGTCGAAAAATACGCCGATAACGCACGGAAGGTGTGCGAATATAACTCGGTTAAAGTTTTAAACGCGTTTAATAAGCACAAAATATGTGAGGCGCATTTTTATCCGACAACCGGTTACGGCTACGACGACAACGGCAGAGATACCCTCGATATGGTTTATGCCGATGTTTTCGGCGCAGAGGACGCACTGGTGCGTTACAATATCGTCAACGGCACACAGGCAATTTCACTTTGTTTTTACGGTATTCTGCGCCCTGGTGACACGGTTGTTGCCGCGACGGGCAGACCGTACGACACTTTAGAGGAAGTTATCGGCTTGCGCGGTGTGAACGGCAACGGTTCGCTGAAAGATTTCGGTATAAATTACAAAGAAGTTGCGCTTAAAAACGATAAAATCGACATTGATGCACTGGTTAAGTCTATTGACAAAACCTGCAAAATGGTCGCTTTTCAGCGTTCAAAAGGCTATGCCTGGAGAAATTCTTTAAGTGTGGACGAAATAGGCGAGGCGATAACGGCGGTTAAATCGGTTAACAAGGATATTGTATGTTTTGTTGACAACTGCTACGGCGAATTTGTTGAAGAAAAAGAGCCGTGCGACGTCGGCGCAGACCTCGCGGCAGGCTCTCTTATAAAAAATCCCGGCGGCGGAATTTGCCGAAGCGGAGGTTATATCGTCGGCACAAAAAGGTGCATTGAACTCGTTTCATACAGGATGACGTGCCCGGGAATAGGCAGAGAATGCGGTGCAAGCCTCGGCGAAAACAGGTTTATGTATCAGGGGCTTTTCCTTGCTCCGCACATTGTATATCAAAGCATAAAATCCGCTATGCTTGTGTCGGCTGTGTTTGATAAACTCGGATTTGACGTTATGCCGAAAATTTCCGACAGGCGAACCGACATTATTCAGGCGGTTAAGCTCGGAAACGGCGAAAAACTGGTTAAATTCTGCCAGGGAATACAAAAGGGTGCGCCGATTGACAGTTTTGTTGTGCCGGAGGCTTGGGATATGCCGGGTTACGAAAATCAGGTTGTTATGGCGGCAGGCGCGTTTACACAAGGTTCATCGATTGAAATTTCCGCGGATGGCCCGATGCGCGAGCCATATATTGCTTTTTATCAGGGCGGTTTAACGTACGAAACCGCAAAAGTTGCCGTTATGGCAGCGGCTGAGAATGTTATAAAATGTAAATAAGGTGATAAAATGAACAGAGGACTTTGCATTTTGGACGAAACGAAATTGTGCGACGATTGCGGTGAATGTGACAAATGCGATTTGGACAGCACCAAAATATGCGACAACTGCGGTAAATGTATTGAATATACCGACAGTTACGCAGAAATTAAGATTGATAAAATCATTACCGATAAAGATAAATAAACTCGTTTTTCAAAACTTCTTTGCATTTTGCAAGGAAGTTTTGTTTGTGTATAATGCAAAATGGTTAACCATAATATAGTTATGTAAACTAATTTGTTTTAAAATGTCCGTTGTACTTGAAATTTTTTTATAAATTTGTTATAATAATACAAGCGGAGGCTTAATATGGAATTTAACGAACTTAAAATTGAAGATAAAGAATTATTTGACAAGTACATCAACAATGAATATGACAACTGCGAGGCAGTGTTCGGCAATCTCTTTATATGGCGCAACATATCAAATACGCGTTTTGCACTTTGTGACGGCGCTCTATGCGTTATATACACAAAGTCGAACGGCAGGCTTGCGTCTTGTTATCCATTCGGTGAATTTGACGTTAAAAGTGTAATCGAAAAGCTGAAAAACCATTTTGCGTCAAAAGGGCAGGGGCTTATTATGGAAAGCGTTGTCAATGCCCCGTGCGAAAAAATTAAAAAATTGTACGGCGATGAAGTTGAAATTTTGCCCGACAGAAGCCTGTTTGACTATGTTTATACTTCCTATTCGCTTATAAATTTGAGCGGAAAAAAACTTCATTCAAAGCGAAATCACATAAATAAATTTTTGTCGCTGTACGAAAATTTTGAATATAAAAAGCTTGAACGAAGTATGTTTGATGAGTGTCTTGAAAGCGTTGATAAATGGCTTTTGGAAAAATATCAGCCGACGGATATTGATTATAAAAACGAAATTACAGTTATAAAAGAATGTTTTGAAAACTACGAAAAACTCGGGTTTGTCGGCGGTGCGCTGTTTGTAAACGGCAAAATTGCGGCGTTTACCATAGGTGAAAAATACTATAAAAATTCGTGCGTGGTGCACATTGAAAAAGCCGATACAAGCATCGAGGGCGCATATACGGCGATTAACAATTTTTATATTAAAAACGAGTGGCAAAACGTTGAGTTTGTCAACCGCGAAGAAGATATGGGACTTGAGGGCATACGCAAAGCAAAGCTTTCGTACAAACCTCATCATATGGTTGAAAAAAATACTATAATTTTTAAATAGGGTGATTTTTATGTATTTACTTCTTTTAGCAGACGGATTTGAAGAAATTGAGGCGCTGTCATTTGTTGACATTTTAAGACGCGCACAGATTGACGTCAGAACTGTGTCGGTGACCGGTGAAAAAACTGTTACAGGTTCGCATAAAATCGGAATTTGCGCTGATTTAACGTACAACGAAGTTGATTTTTCCGTTGTTAACGGCGCGGTACTCCCCGGCGGACTTCCGGGAACATATAACCTTGCAAAATCAGAATTTGTTAAAAATCTTTTTATAAGATTAAACGACAGCAAAAAACTTATAGGAGCGATTTGCGCCGCGCCGTATGCACTCAACGAATTCGGTATTTTAAACGGCAAAACCGCAACGGCGAACCCTGCATTTTGGGATAAGCTCGGCAATGCGAATGTCGATAAAAACTCCCGTGTATGTGTTTGCGATAATGTTATTACATCACAAGGTCCCGGAACGGCGCACGAATTTGCGCTTAAATTTGTTGAATTGATAAAAGGCGAAAAAATCGCGTCGGAGCTTAAAAATGAAATGCTTTACAAATAAAGATGAGATAAGAAAATCTTTGAAAATGCACAGAAAAGCTATGTCACAGGCTGAAATCCAAGAAAAAAGCGCGGTCATTTGCGATAAAATTTACGAAAAAACCGTAAATTTTAAGAGTATTCTGTGCTATATTAGCCATATGGGCGAGGTTGACTTAACGTTTCTTATAAAGCGTCTGCTTGACGATGGGAAAATCGTTTCTGTGCCCGTATGCATTGAAAATTTTAACATTATACCGTCACAGATTGACAGTATAGATTTTGCATTTTCAGAGAATTGTTATAAAATCCGCGAACCGAAAATTTTGAAAATTCCCGAAATTTTTCCCGATTGCTGTATCGTTCCGGGTATTGGATTTGATATTACAAAAAACAGAGTAGGGCACGGCAAAGGCTATTACGACCGATTTTTGTCGGAAAATGCACTTTATAAAATCGGCGCTTGCTATGATTTTCAAATTGTTGACAAAATCGGTGCGTCAGAGTTTGACGTTAAAATGAATTGCGTTATTTCAGAGAAAAGGATAATTTAAAATGAACCTAATTATACTGATAGTATTCATACTGCAAACCGCATTGAGCGTGGTGCTGGGCACGTTTTTCGGCGACTCGCTGTCCGACTATATGCAGGTTTATCTCACACAGATAATTCCGATTTTCATACCTGCAATGATTTGCTGTTTTATGAGCCGAGAAGGTTTCAGAGGTTTTGCGCGTGACACGCGTCCGTCGGCGGTAAACGTGATTTTGTGCATAATTCTTGCGGTTTGTGCAAATTTGATATTGAGCTTTATAACTACATTTGTAGGCGAACTGATATTTCCAAATTCAGGAAACGCGTCGGATATAGGCATACCGCAGACAAATTTTGAATTTGTTCTCGACGTGCTTTTTATCTGCCTTATGCCGGCAGTTTTTGAGGAAATGTTTTTCAGAGGGGCGGTTCTTACAAGCTACGAAAAGATATACGGAAGCAAAAAAGCAATAATTCTTTGCGGTCTTGTTTTTGCGCTGATGCACAATTCAATTTCGGTTTTTATACCGCAGTTTATAATTGGGATTTTCTTGTCGTTTATCGTAATTAAATTTGACTCGCTGTATCTCGGTATGCTCGCGCATTTTGCAAACAATTTCACAACACTTTTCGTGCAGTACATCGTTTTGCAAAAATGTAGCGGCTCCAAAACGGTCTTATTCAGAAATCCGTTTTTGACAGTTGTGATATTGATAACAATTTTTACAGCAGCAATGGTCGCTGCATTAAGGCTGAACAACAGCATAAACTTCAAGCCGAAATCACTGCCGTGGAAAGTACGCAAGCGTGAAAAGAAGTTTATGCGCCTTATTGTGCTTTTGTTCATATTATTGCAGTTTGTTTTTTACTTTTTTAAGCTTACATAATGGAAGAAATTTATTTAAATAATGAAAAGAGTACAGCATAAGTGCCCTTTTGAAAGATATAGTCAACGTCGTGAAATTAAAATTTCACGACGTGGGAGGTGGTAAAATTGCCGTCACTTACGGAAATATATTCAAAATGTCCTGTTTTTTTAAAAAATTATCTTACATATATGTCTGTTATAAAAGGAAAATCTCAAAATACAGTCACGCAGTATTATTATGATTTGAGAATTTTTTTGCGCTATATTATAATGACAGAAAAAAATCTTCACGAAGATGAATTTAACAATATCGATATTTTGAATTTCGATTTTGAAAAAATAAAAAAAATTACGCTTGATGATTTGTATGCCTTTATGGCATATATAAATAACGAACATTCATCAAACGACAGTTTTCGCGCACGAAAGGTTGCAAGTTTGCGTTCGTTTTTTAATTATCTTTATATAAAGGAAAAATCTATTTCGGAAAATCCCGCGCAAAATCTCGATACACCCAAACTAAAAGCACGACTGCCTAAATATTTGTCTTTGGAGCAAAGTATTGATTTGCTTAAAGTGATTGACGGCGAATACAAACAACGCGATTTAGCAATGTTTGCGCTGTTTTTAACCTGCGGATTGCGTCTTTCGGAGCTTGTCGGCATTGACATTAAAAACGTTGATTTTAAGAAGAAAACTTTAAAAGTTATAGGCAAAGGAAACAAAGAACGCATTGTATTTATCAATGATTTGTGTGTTGATACGATAAAAAAATACCTTGAGGTTCGCCCGAACGACGGTCTTGTCGGGAATGACAGAGAGGCACTCTTTATAAGCAGTAAATCGACGCGCATAACAGGACGAAGTGTCGAACGCATTGCAAAAAAATATTTTGACCTTGCGGGTATTGACTCGGACGTTTACACACCGCACAAACTCCGCCATACTGCAGCTACAATAATGTACCGCGACGGAAATGTTGATGTGCGCACTTTGCAGAAAATTCTCGGTCACGAAAGCCTTTCTACAACTCAAATATACACACACGTCAGCGACGAGTTTATGGAAAATGCGGCAAAGAAAAATCCGCTTGCGCAAGTTAAACTTGATGATTAAAAGAAAATTTTTCAGCAACATCGTAATTTTATATAAGATTACGATGTTGCTTTTTGTCCCCCACTCTGTTTTAATTTAAAATATTTTTTGGTTTACATAATTGTATTACGGTTAACTTATAATATACAAAAAGAGCCAAAATCATAAAAACTTTGACTCTTTGATATTTTGTTACTTTATTATCCAGAAGTTCATTCGGATTTTTTCTTCTTTTAATTGATATTTTTCGTTTAATTCAGGACCGCACGAGCCTGAACCGACACCCGAAACCTTGTAATCTATGCGCACGTTTGTTGCTTTGTCTTTAACAAGTTCATCGGTATGCATTGCATATTCAAGTGTTTTTGCATTGTAATGCGAAACATTAAACTCAAACGAATTGTCGGTTTTAAATTTAAACGAATTGTCTATATCCAGCATTTTTGCATTATAATGATTTCCGTGTTCCTGCGGTTTAACATAGTTTACATACTCATCATCTGCACAGCTTTTGTAAAGTCCCATTCGTGCGTGGTGATGTAAATCAATATAACTTTCGCCCTTGCCGTACGCAAAATATGTGAATTTATCGTCATTCTCCGGAAGTTTAAGTTCAAATCCAAGACGCGGTAAAAAGTTGATTGCAGGATTTCTGTCACCTTTTAAATCAAAGTTAATGTCACCGTTTTCGTATATTGAAACCGTAAGCGTGTATCTAAAGCAAACAATTCTCGCTACGCCCGCAAGCGAGCCCGAAACAACAATTTTTCCGTTTTTAATTTCACACGAATACACCTTTGAAAACATTTTGTTAAGGTTGTAACCCGTCTGCGAATTATCATAACCGCCCCAATAATGCTTATTTTTGCGTTCATTATCGGTCGGAGCGTGCCATACGCCGAGTTTTATCACATCAAGAAGCTTTTCTTCTCCGTTTATTTTTATGCTTTCAAAATTGCCGTACTGTTTGGAAAAACTGTATTCAAAACCGTTTCCGTTTGCCGTAATGCTTAATTTTTCTTCATTAAGCTTTGCAAGCTTTTTCGGCGCGGTAATTTTTTCAACCTCAACCTCCAGTTTATGCTGGCTCTGCGCACACTCAAAACCGTCTTTATCATACATAAAAATGTTAACATATGCGCCGAGTTTGCACGATTTCGGCAAATCAAAGTCAATGTTGAATTTTACGGTTTTCTTTGGTTTGACATCAAACTTTTTATTGAAAGCTTTAACGATTTTTCCGTCGATTTCTATATCAAATTTAAAATCGTATTCGTTAAGGTTCGTAAAATCAAACCTGTTTGTAATGCTTAAAATTCCTTTGTTATAAGCGGTTTTAATATTTTGATATGCGGTTTTTATCTCGTATGAACCTGCTTTCAGCGACCTGTCGGAGAACACCATTCCGTCACAGCAGAAATTTTTATCGTGCGTCAGATCGCCGAAGTCACCGCCGTATTTTTGAACGCCGTTATCCATTGCAACGTGGTCTGCCCACTCCCAGATACAACCGCCGATAAACGCTTTGTGCGCATAAAATGCCTCAACATAATCGTGAACATCTCCGGGACTGTTTCCCATAGAATGTGAATATTCGCAGAGGAAAACCGGAAGTCTGTTGTCTTTGTTTTCGGCATACGCAACACAGTCGTCAATAGGCAGATACATTCCCGAAAAAACATCAATCGGCTCGTATTCCTGCGGAAATTCAATCTGCCGGCAAGCGTCCTCGCAGTGAACAAGACGTTTTTTATCAAGCTTACGTATAAGATTGAGCATATTTCGCATATTAACACCGTATCCGCTCTCATTTCCAACCGACCACATAAATATCGACGGGTGGTTTTTGTCGCGGTTAACAGTGCGCTCCATACGCTCGTTCAGATAAAAATCCCAGTCGGGATTTGCACACGGCCAGGTTTTGTCGAGCGCGTCGTATTCATAATGACCGAAGCGGATACAAAATCCGTGGCTTTCCATATCGTTTTCGAGCACAACGTAAAAACCCATTTCGTCACAGTAGTTTAAAAACTTCGGTGTAGGCGGATAATGCGACGTGCGGATTGTGTTTATGTTGAGTTTTTTCATAAGGCGCAAATCAGTCAAAATCTCCTCGTCGGTCATATACCAGCCGTTTTTGGGCGATGTGTCGTGATGGTTAACTCCTTTAAGTTTTACGCTTTCGCCGTTTATGATAAGTTCCTTATTTGATGAAATTTTAATTGTGACAAATCCGAATTTTATTTTTATAATTTCGCCTTCGTATTCAAAAACAAGCGTGTATAAATACGGTTTCTCGGCATTCCAGTACGTCGGATTTTCCACATTAAAGGTGCATTTTTTATTGCAGTCATTCTCGTCCAAAAGCTTGCCGCTGTCGTATAATTTTACGTTAGCTTTTCCCTCAAAAACAACATTAACCGTGTTTTTATCGGTTGTTACACTGATGTCTTTAATATGTCCTACGGGGCGCGACAAAAGGTAAACATCACGGATAATTCCGTTGCAACGAAAAGCGTCCTGATCTTCAAGATACGTACCGCAGCACCATTTTACAACCTTGGCAAGAACTGTGTTTTTGCCTTTTTTCACGTATTTTGTAATGTCAAATTCCGCCTGAAGTCTGCTTCCCTGGCTGAAACCGACGTATTTGCCGTTTATGTAAAGTTCAAGACAGGACGAAACTCCCTCAAACACAATGTAGTGCTTTCTTTCGGTGTCGTCAATCTCAAATTCGCGCATATAAATACCCAGCGGATTGTCGTCGGGCACATACGGCGCATCAACGGGAAACTGAAACGCAACGTTTGTGTAATTAGGTTTTTCATAACCCGTTGTCTGCCAGCAGGACGGCACTTTAACCTTGTCCCAGTTTTCAATTTTGCCGTCGTAATCGACGTCACGGCTGAAATACTTAAAATTCCATTCGCCGTTAAGCAGCGTATACGCACCGTCGTTTTCGGGTATATAATACGCTCTTTGCTTCTCTCGGTTTTCCGATACTTTTTTGGGATTTTCATAAAATCTCATTTGTTTCTCTCCTTTTTTCTCTCCTTTATTTAATATGTGCGGTCAATTTTCGCAACTATATTTATCCTTGAATCATAGCTTTTCATTTTGTCCATTATTTCAAAAACAATTTTATGACAGGATTTATCGTCGTATTCATACGGAAAAACAATATCAAAAATAAGGTTGATGTTATCTTTGCCGTCCGTTATGCGGAAATCGTGAATTGTAAGATTTTTGTCGATTTCCTCCGCAATTTCCTCAACCTTGTTTTTTAAGCTGATTGTACGTTCGCAGTCTACATTTATTGGGTCGGTGTGAATAATCATAACAACACCGAGTTCTTCTTCAATTTTATTTTCGAGTGCATCGATAATCTCGTGGATTTCAACTATATTTTCGGTGTCTTTAACCTCCGCGTGCGCCGACGCAATGACGCGCCCGGGGCCGTAATCATGCACTATAAGGTCGTGGACGCCTTGTATACGTTCTCCGTTTAAGATGATATTTTTAAGCTTTTCGACAAGTTCTTTATCGGGCGCTTTACCGAGAAGCAAATCAATGGTGTCTTTTGCAATGCCGAAGCCTGAAAGAAGTATCAGCACCGACACACCGACACCAAGAATTGCGTCGAGCGGAAGCGTTGTGAAAAGCCCCAAAACAGTGGAAACGATTACCGCGCTTGTTGCCCACACATCGCTCAAACTGTCCTCCGCAGCGGCGCAAAGCACACTTGAATTGACTTTTTTGCCTATGTAACGATTGTAGAAAAACATCCAAACTTTTACAAGCACCGAAAGGGCTAAAATCAGCACCAGATACGGGTTAAAATTGAGCGTTTCGGGGCGGAAAATTTTCGATACCGATGTTTTGAAAAGTGATATTCCCACAAAAAATATGATTGCCGCAACGAAAAGTGATGCGACATATTCAATTCTGCCGTGACCGAACGGATGTTCCTTGTCGGGACGCATATTGCTCATTTTCGCGCTGATTACACTCAAAAGCGACGACGCAATATCGGAAAGATTGTTAAAAGCGTCCGAAATTACGGCGATACTGTTTATGTAAAAGCCTATTATTATTTTCAAGGCAAAAAGTATAAAATTATTGAAAATTCCCAGTACGCCGGCAAGAACGCTGTACCTTTCGCGCACATTTTTATCTGTTATATTTTCGTAATCGGGTATAAATTTTCTTATAATAAAATTTATCAATTATGACATTCCCCTTACAATATATTATTAACATTATCTTACAATAACTATCGATAAAAGTCAAGAAATTTAAATAAAAAGTTTATTTTTTCATATTGCGGTTAAAATTTTCATACAATTTACTATGCAAAAAGTTAAAAGAGGTGATTTTATGGCTCAAAAAGGGAAAATTTTTGTCCGCGTGACACTTTCAAAAGCGCAAATTCCAATCATCGGAGCGCATGTAAATTATGTAAAAAGCAACGGAGTTAAAAACATTCTTTTAAACACACAGCTTACCGACGAAAACGGAAAAACGAGCGAAATTGAGTTTGACACCCCCAACGAAGAAAACTCACAAAACGACATAAATCCCGACGACAGATTTTTTACTTGCGACATAATTGTAACCCACCCTTCATATTATACGACATACATTAAGAACGTGCAGATTTTTGCAAATCAGACAACCGTTCAGGAGGTCAACGTTCTGCCGATCGAGGAAGATTCAGACCCCGCCGGGATTTACGAAACAATCGACATTACAAGCCAAGACTTATAAGAAAGGAGATTTTTTGTGCCTACCCCTATCCTGCCTTATATACCGAAATATATAACGGTGCACCTCGGCGCGCCGTCATCAAATGCCGAAAACGTCACCGTGACGTTTCCCGATTATATAAAAAACGTAGCGTCAAGCGAAATTTATCCGACATGGAACGAATCGGCGATTACTGCAAATATTTACGCGCAGATTTCATTTGCCGTAAACCGCGTTTACACCGAATTTTATTACAGTCAGGGATATTCTTTCAACATCACAAATTCCACCGCTATCGACCAGAAATTTATATACGGACGGAATATTTTTGAAAACATAAGCAACCTTGTGGATGAAATTTTCAATTCATACATTCGAAGAATAGGCAATGCCGAGCCTCTTGCGGCAAAATACTGCAACGGCACGACTGTTACGTGCGACGGCTTGTCGCAATGGGGCAGTCAGTATCTTGCCGAGCAAGGACGCAATTCCGTGCAGATTTTGCGGTATTATTACGGAAATAACATCGAAATTGTGAGCAACGTACCGATTTCAAATGTGCGTATGTCGTATACGGCACCTGTTCGGCGCGGTGAATATTCGCGCGATGTGGCGGTTATTCAAATTGCATTAAACCGCATTTCCGAGGACTATCCGCTTATACCGAAAATCGCAGTTGATTCGCGTTTCGGCGAGAGCACAGAGCGCGCAGTGCGCACATTTCAGGAGATTTTCAACCTCACACTCGACGGAATTGTAGGCAAAGCCACGTGGTATAAGCTGATTTATTTATACACAGGTATGACCGGGCTTTCCGAGATAAATTCCGAAGGACAGAAATATTTTTCATCGTCGCTTGAATATCCCGACGCAATCGAGCTTGGCAACACCGGCGAAAAAGTGTATGTAACACAGTATCTTCTTCAGGCGGTTTCGTGGTTTTATCCGAACATTCCGACAGTCGAATTTACGGGACGTTTCAACGAAAACGACGTAAATGCAGTGAAGGAACTTCAAAAAATGTACTCACTTCCGCAAACGGGTGTTGTTGACGAAAAAACCTGGGACGTTTTGTATCAAACGTTTATCGGCATACGCGATGCGTTAAACAATGCACTGAACCCCATTGAAAAAGAAATAACTTATTTAAACAGTCTTAATTTAAACTACGGCGACATAAACCGCGACGTGCGCGATTTACAGGAAAAACTCAACGAAATTGCCGAAACGCAAAGCGAGAGAATTATGGCAAACGGCGCATTTTCGCGTCAGACGTCTGCACGGCTTGCACAGTTCCAAAAGACAAACGGTCTGCCGCAAACGGGTATTTTGGACGCCGAAACATTAAGGCAGATAAACAGTGTATACCGTCAGCTTATTTCGAACAATTCAATCGCACCGACGCAGTATCCAAAAGCGGAGCTTGGTATGGGCGACACCGACAACTGAAAGGAGAATTTTTATGCTTACAACACATTCGGCGGTTAACAAACCGATAAGAAATGCACAGCATTTTCTGCGCCGTATATCGTATGACAATGACATTCCGCGCATTATTCCCGACGGAATTTTCGGCGCGCAGACGCAAAATGCGGTTATGGAATTTCAGCGCGTTTTTGAGCTTCCGCAGTCGGGAACTATAGATAATAACACTTGGAACAGTATATATTCCGCATACAAATCGACATTGAAAAAGTATGCCGAACCGTCAAAAACAAGCATTTTCCCGTCACCGCATTTTAAAATTTGCGGCGGTGACGAAAACGGCATTATATATGTAATTCAGGCTATGCTGACGGCTCTGGGCGTAAAATTTTCAAATATTCCCGAATTAGAAATAAACGGCAAGTTTGACCAAAACACTCAAAATGCAGTTACAGAAATCCAAAACACCGCAGGAATAAGGCAAACGGGCGAAATTGACAAAGAAACGTGGGAAATTATTTCGGTTTTATTTGAAACGTTTATTTCGCACAATTACATAAATCCGCTCCAGAAAAACGGAAAATACATAATCCGAACGCCGTAGCAATATGTAAAGCCGACATAAAAAATGCCGGCTTTAATGATTATTTGCAGCAATTTGCCTCGTGCTTGTCAATGCCAACGCCCTCGCAGCCGATAGCCGCCGCGCCGACCTCCGCTTTTGCACCGAAAATAACGGGAATTTCAACCTTTATTTTCTGGCTTATCGTAAATTTGCAGATGTTGCCGCATCCGCCTCTGCACTCACCCTCGCCGGCGCATACAACGGGTGTGCCTACGTGTTTTATTTTCGGTGTCAAAACGTTTGCAAACGGTTTAACCGTAACAGGCACGCAAACGTCAACCTCCTGATAACCTACCGCAGGGCAGTTGTTTTTCGGTCTTTCAAATTCATTCATCGTATCTTCCCTCCTTTCTTTTGTGTCTGATATATACTATGAAAAAATGTCGGATTTTGTCACAAAATTTATTTTTTAAAGACAAACACCAACGCGCACAAAGCATCATATAATAATTGTATCGGAGGTGCTTATAATGCTGACTTTTTTGGGACTGCTGCCGCATATGTGTTTTCTGACGCTTTTTGTGACAAGCGCAAAAACCTTTAAAAAGCCGCTCGGCGCAAATGAAGAAAAGGAGTACCTTTTAAGATACAAAAACGGTGATGTTGAGGCTAAAAACATACTCATAGAGCGGAATTTGCGCCTTGTTGCGCACGTGGTGAAAAAATATTCCGAAAAGGGCGCCGAAACCGACGATTTAATTTCAATCGGCACAATCGGGCTGATAAAGGCGATTACAACGTTTGACCCGGATAAAGGCGCACGGCTTGCAACGTATGCAGCAAAGTGCATTGACAACGAAATTCTTATGTATTTCCGCTCGGAAAAGAAACGGAGCGGAGATATTTCGCTCCAGGAACCTATCGGAAAAGACAAAGACGGAAACGAGGTATCGCTGCTCGACAAGCTTTACGACGAGGACGCAGACGTTTTTGACAAAGTAGACTTAAAAATGCAGGTAAAACGGCTGTATGAATGTATGCGCAAACGCCTTGCAAAGCGCGAAAGCGCGGTTTTACAGCTTCGCTACGGTCTTTGCGGATATCTTCCTCTCACGCAGAATGAGATAGCGAAAAAACTTAATATTTCGCGCTCATATGTGTCGCGCATTGAAAAAAAGGCGCTTGAAAAAATGAAAGATTCGCTGTAATATAAAAATGACATTGCATATTTTTAATGCAATGTCATTTTTGTTTACATAACTAAATTACGGTAAACTATTTTGAGTAATTTCTGTATTTCGCAGGAGAGATTTTTTCGTATTCTTTAAAAAGTCTTGTGAAATACGTCACATTTTCAAATCCGAGATAGTCGCTTATTTCAACAATACTCATTGTGCCGCTTACGAGCATATCCTTTGCCATATCAAGCTTTTTGCGTATTCGGAACTGTATCGGCGAAAGGCCCGAATATTCTTTGAAAAGGCGTCTGAAATACGCCGAGCTGACGTTACACATCTTCGCGACTTCTTCTATTGATTTTTCCTGTTTTATATCCGTTTCAAGATACTTTATTCCGTTCGCAATATATCTGTATCGGCTAACATCAAGTACAGTTTCTTTGTTTACAGTTGCGAAATATGAAAGAATTTTATACGATATTGCTTTCATTTCGGCGGTGTTTTTAATGGGACGGCTGTAAATGTTTAAAATATCACAAAATTCTTTTTTTATAAATTCGCTGTCCTTGGGTGTGAAAACTTCAAGATTATCCGATAAGTAAAACTCCTTTCCGTCCTTATCTGAAAAGAGCAAGTTTACCAAAATACAGTCGACTTGCTTTTTGCCGTGACCGTAAAACTGCGAATCATATTCGCAAAAAGGCGGTAAAAATACGACATCTCCCCTTTTGGCATACTTTTTTTCACCGTTTTTAAGAGTATATTCCCCGTCACAGTCGTAAAAATAAAAAAATCCGTTTATCCTGCGCGGTTTTCCCACTGTAGAAAAAAACGCACCCTCGCCCTGGCGCACCTGACCGTGAACAAGGCACGCGGTTATATTAAAATTTTCGTAAACAATATCCTCAAGCTTCTTTTCGTACACATTATCACCCCGTAAAAAATTACACATTCATTGTACCGCATATGTTTTTTTATGTCAACACATTTGTTGCGAAAAGTATAATTTTTGTTGCGAAAAATTTATTGTATTTATACAAAGTTTCGATATAATGAACTTAACAAATATTTTATTGGAGGCGTTAAATATGATTAACGTTACAGTGTGGAACGAATATAAGCACGAAAGAGAAAGCGAATTGGTTGCTAAAATTTATCCCGACGGAATACATATGGCAATCAAAAAAATGCTAGGCAGAAATGAAGAATTCAACATCAGAACTGCAACTCTCGATATGCCCGAACACGGACTTACAGACGATGTTTTGGATACAACCGACGTTCTTATCTGGTGGGGACATATGGCACACAATCAGGTTTCGGAGGAAGTTGCGGAAAAAGTAAAACAGCACGTTCTTGACGGAATGGGACTTATCGTTCTCCATTCGGGACATTTGAGCAAACCGTTCGTTAAGCTTATGGGAACCTGCTGCCGTTCAAAATGGAGAGAAAACGATGAAACCGAAAGAATTTGGGTTGTTGAGCCTGCCCACCCCATTGCAAGCGGACTTCCCGAATATATTGAAATTCCGCAGGAAGAAACCTACGGCGAGCGTTTTGAAATTCCTACTCCCGACGAGCTTGTGTTTATCAGCTGGTTCTCGGGCGGTGAAGTTTTCAGAAGCGGCTGCTGCTACAAACGCGGTTTGGGTAAAATTTTCTACTTCCGTTCAGGTCACGAGGGATATCCTATTTACTGGCGCGAGGATATTACAAAAATTCTTGAAAACGCGGTATACTGGGCAAAACCGAGCCACGGTCCCAAGCCCTCACTCGGTCATTATGATGCAATCGAAAATGTTAAAGACAAATTCGCCGGTATGGACGAATCTTTGAGAAAGCATACTTACATTAAAGATTAAGGAGTGTTAAAAATGGTAAGAGTTGGAATTATAGGTGTCGGCGGTATCGCGCAGAATGTGCACATTCCCCAGCTTAAAGAGTGCGCGGACGCTGAAATCACCGCAATTTGCGATATTGATGAAAACGCTTTGAAAAAAGTCGGCGACGACTTGGGTATTGACGAGAAATACCGTTTTAAAGATTACAAAGACCTCATTGCCTGCACCGAGGTTGACGCGGTTGAGGTTTGCACGCCTAACTATCTTCACGTTAAAATGGCGGCAGATGCGGCAAGAGCCGGCAAGAGCATAAACGTTGAAAAACCGTTAAGCGTAAGCCTTGCAGACACAAAAGAACTGACCGACGCAATCAAGGACACAAACGTTGTGAATATGATGTGTATGTCCTACCGTTTCCGCCCCGCAGTGCGCTTTGCAAAATGGATTATGGAAAACAATCTTATCGGCGATATTATTTCGATTAACGTTGAATACTTAAAATCCAGCGCATTTATGGAGGGCAGACGTCTTGACTGGCGTTTTGTCAAAGAATACGCAGGAACAGGTGTTTTGGGCGATTTGGGCGTACACCTTATTGACCTTGCGACTTTCCTTGCGGGCGATTTAAAGAAAGTTTCGGCGCAGACAAAAATCGTTGTTAAAGAGCGCAAAAAGCTTGACAGCGAGGAATATGCACCTGTTGAAACAGACGATTACTGCAGTTTTATCGGCGAAATGAAAAGCGGTGCGGTTGCAAACTTTATGATTACGCGCTGTGCCATCGGCAACGTAAACACTATTAAATTCGACGTTTACGCGACGAAAGGCGTTATTTCGTTCAATCTCAACAATCCCGAAGTTTTGGGCGTTTGTATCGGCGAGGTTGACGTTAAAGCGAACGGACTTCACACTGTTGACGTGCCGAAAGAGTTTTTCGTTAAACAGGAGCAGACGTTTATCGACCTTATCAACGGCAAAGAGTGCAAATATGCTCCGCACGTTGAGGACGGCGTTAAATTACAGGGCGTTCTCGACGCAATTTGCAAATCGGCAGAAGAAGAAAAATGGGTTGAACTTTAATATTTTAACAAATTTTAGGGACGGTGCTAAAACCGTCCCTATTTTTTAATATATTTCCAAAATCCGAGCATAATATTAGCAAAAGCTTATGAAAGGCGGATTTTTGAATGTATCTTTTAAGAATTGCATCGACGTCGTTCGCGTCGATAATTGTGCTGTTTCTGCTGACAAAAATTATGGGAAACAAGCAAATTTCACAGTTTAATATGTTTGATTATATAAACAGCATAACAATCGGGTCTATTGCCGCGGAAATGGCGACGGACGAGGTGCCGGACTTTTTTGACCCGCTCATTGCTATGGTGGTTTATACCGTCGTGGTTGTGATTATCGCCTATCTTACGAACAAGTCACTTGCAATGCGCAGATTTTTCACGGGAAAATCGCTGATTTTGTATAACAACGGCACACTGTATCGGCAGAATTTTGCAAAATCAAAGCTTGACATTAACGAATTTTTAATGGAGTGCCGTCTTGCCGGATATTTTGATTTGTCGCAAATTCAAACCGCGATTATCGAAGAAAACGGAAAAATCTCGTTTTTGCCGAAAGCCGGCGACCGTCCTGCGACGCCGACCGACTTAAACCTTTCGCCGAAACAGGACAAGGTTTTATATTCGCTCATTCTCGACGGCGAAATTTTGTATAAAAATCTTTCCGCAATCGGCAAAGACGAAAACTGGCTGAAAAAACAGCTTTCACTTAATAAGACAAAAAACATTGAAGAAATTTTTCTCGCGGTGTGCGACGAATACGACAATTTCACCGTTTATAAAGCAAATAACGAAGATAACAAAAACGATATTTTTCAGTAAAAAAGTTAAGCCGTCTGTCAATAAGAAATCAATTTTTCTTATCGGCAGACGGCTTTTTGTTTTTCTTGACAAATTTTAGTATAAATGCTATAATTATGGATCAATATTCAGTATATGGGGGTGAAATGATGGGAAGTCTTGTTGCGTTAATATATTGCATATTTATAGCAGTTGTATTTTTTATCGCCCTTTATTTTGTGGTAAAATCCGCAGTTAAAAACGCGATAATCGAAACACGCGAATAGATATAAAAATCAGCGGTTTTTCGTACCGCTGATTTTTTGTTAACCGTCAATTTTATAATTTACTTATAAAATCACCATTGCGCTAATGCCTGATTTTCGTGTACGGAACGGAGTCTTTGAAGAAAAGCTTAATAATCACATAAGCCGTGCTGATTATCCCCAAAAACGCGACAAACGGCGCGATTTTGCGCATAAGTTTTCGTTTCGCCGAGCCGAAAAGGCAGCCGATTGACATAAACGCCGTGCATAGGATACCGAAGTCGATAATGTCAAAACATTTAAGACCGTTTTCGGCGGTTATCGCCCACTCTTTAATTTTCACTTTCAAATCTTCCATAAATGTCACCTCTGTAAAAAATTATTTTATATCATATTGAAAAAGCTCAGCTGACTGCTCTGCCTCATACCCGAAAGACAGCCGTGTTTTTTCATAGTTTCAACAACTGTTTTGTTGACTTTTGCGCGCTCGATAAGGTCGTCAACGCACGAAAACGGCTCTTTTTTGCGCTCCTCAACAATGCTCAGCGCCGCATTTGTTCCAAGTCCCGAAATCGCATTAAGCGGCGGAACAATTCCGTCCTCTTTCGGTATAAACTTAAACGCCTCAGACGTTGAAATGTGTATCGGCAAAAATTTCAAACCTCTGCAATACATCTCGTTGCAGACCTCCAAAATCGTCAGAACGCCTTTTTCTTTTGCGGTTGCCTCGTTGCCCTTTTCCGCGATAATTTTCATGTTTTCCAAAACCGTTTCCCTGCCCTGTGCCATCATAGCCGCGTCAAAATCGTCCGCGCGCACGGTGAAATATGTGCAGTAAAATTCTTTGGGATAATGCACTTTATACCAGGCAATACGGTATGCCATTGTAACATACGCAACCGCGTGAGCTTTCGGGAACATATATTTTATCTTTTTACACGAGTCGATATACCAGTCGGGAACGTTGTTTTTGCGCATTTCCGCCTCCCATTCGTCAGTAATGCCTTTTCCTTTTCGCACGCTTTCCATAATTCTGAACGAAAGCGACGGTTCAACGCCGAAATCAATAAGACCGAGCATAATATCGTCACGCGTACAGATGGTTTCATTAAGGGCAGCAATACCGTTTACGATAAGGTCCTGCGCGTTGTTTAGCCAAACATCGGTACCGTGAGAAAGTCCGGAAATACGCACAAGCTCGGCAAACGTTGTGGGATTTGTGTCCACAAGCATCTGACGCACAAATTTTGTGCCGAATTCAGGCACCGCAAACGTTCCGACCGTGCTGTTTATCTGCTCGCTTGTAACTCCGAGCGCCTCGGTTGTATGGAAAAGGCTCATAGTTTCGGGGTCGGCAAACGGAATTTCACGCGCGTTTGTCTTTGTCAAATCCTCAAGCATTCTGATAACGGTCGGGTCGTCGTGACCGAGAATATCAAGCTTCAAAAGCTTACCGCTGATAGAATGGTAGTCGAAGTGAGTTGTAATAACACCGCCCGTTTTGTCGTCCGCCGGGTACTGAATAGGCGTAAATTCGTGCACGTCGCGGTTTCGCGGTACAATCATAACACCGCCGGGGTGCTGACCGGTCGTTCGTTTAACACCCGTACAGCCTTGAACAAGGCGGTTGATTTCCGCACCGCAGACGTGGATATTTCTCGCCTCGAAATATTTTTTAACAAAGCCGTATGCGGTTTTTTCAGCTATTGTACCGATTGTGCCGGCTCTGAAAACGTGTCCCTCGCCGAATATTTCCTCGGTAAACTTATGCGCCACCGGCTGATAATCTCCCGAAAAGTTAAGGTCAATATCAGGCTCCTTACCTCCGCCGAAACCGAGGAAGGTTTCAAACGGAATGTCGTGGCCGTCGCGGATATAATCTTCACCGCATTCGGGGCATTTTTTCGGAGGAAGGTCAAATCCGCACGAAATTTTGCCCTCTTTTATAAATTCAAGATGCTTGCATTTGGGGCATCGGTAGTGCGGAGGAAGTGAGTTAACCTCGGTAATTCCCGACAAAAACGCAACAAACGACGAACCTACCGAACCTCGCGAACCAACAAGATAGCCGTCGCTCAGCGACTTTTGAACAAGCCTTTCCGCGATGATGTAAAGCACCGCATAGCCGTTGTCGATAATAGACGAAAGTTCCGCGTCAATTCTGTCCTGAACAACTTTCGGAATGGGGTCGCCGTAAAGCTCGTGTGCCTTGCCGAGCGTTTTCTCGCGGAGTTCGTCATCCGCGCCGTCGATAATCGGGGGCGCGGTTTCATTCGGTACAGGCAGAATTTCGTCACACATATCGGCGATTTTATTGGGATTTTCAATAACCACCTCGTGCGCAAGCGTTTCGCCGAGATACGCAAATTCCTCCAGCATTTCCTCAGTCGTTCTGAGGTATAACGGCGCTTGATTGTCCGCGTCCTCAAAGCCCTGACCTGCCATAAGAATACGTCTGAAAACCTCGTCCGTCGGGTTTAAAAAGTGAACGTCGCAGGTTGCAACGGTAATTTTGTTGTGCTTTCGTCCGAGGTCGATAATCGTTTTGTTGATGGTTTTAAGCGCCGCCTCGTTCGGCACTCTGCCCTTTTCAACCAAAAATCGGTTGTTGCCGAGAGGCTGAATTTCAAGATAATCGTAATATTTTACAATTTCGTTAACCTCGGCAAGTGTTTTACCGTCCACAATGGCGGAATAAAGCTCGCCCGCCTCGCACGCAGAACCGAGAATAAGTCCCTCGCGGTACTCTGCCAAAAGGCTTTTCGGAACGCGCGGTTTTCCCTGGAAATGTTCCAGGTGCGACTTTGAAATTATGTGATACAAATTTTTAAGTCCGACCTGGTTTTTGACAAGTATAATTGCGTGATAAGTCTTTTTGTGCTTTATAACTGAGTTTTTCGACAAATCGTGATTGATTTGGTTAACGTTTTCAATGCCCTTTTCTTTGAGCATAGACATAAATTTCACAAAAATATGTCCGGTAGCCGTTGCGTCGTCAACCGCGCGGTGGTGATTTTCAAGGCTTATGCCGAGATGCGCCGCAACGGTGTTGAGTTTGTGATTTTTTATATCGGTCAAAAGCGCGCGTGACATCGCAACAGTATCAATAAAGCACGCTTTGAACGGAATTTCAAGCTTTTGAGCCGCCGCGGTAACAAATCCGACGTCGAAAGTGGCATTATGCGCAACGAGCGCACTGCCCTCGATAAAATCCATAAATTTAGGCAGAACAACGTCGATGGTATCGGCATTTTCCACCATTTCGTCGGTAATAGACGTAAGCTCGACGATATTTTGCGGAATTTTTCGCTGAGGATTTACAAATTCGGAAAATCTGTCAACAATCTCACCGTTCACAACCTTAACCGCACCGATTTCTATAATGGTGTCGTTAACGGGACTCAAACCCGTAGTTTCAAGGTCAAAAACAACAAAACTGTCCGAAAGTTTTTTATCGCAAACGTTGTAAACAATCTGAAGTTCGTCGCTCACAAGATAGCACTCGACTCCGTAAATAACCTTAATTCCGGTATCTTTCGCCGCTTTTGCCGCGTCGGGGAAAGCCTGAACGTTTCCGTGGTCGGTGACCGCAACTGCCCTGTGACCCCATTTTGCCGCTGTTTTAACAAGTGTCTTAACGTCGGTCATACCGTCCATTGCGGACATTTTTGTGTGCATATGAAGTTCGACGCGCTTTTCCTCGCTGTTGTCCATACGAACTTCTTTTTCCGCACGGTTTATATCCTTTGCAAAAATGACGTATTCTTTCATATAATCGTCAAATTCAATCCTGCCTTTAAGCTTTACATACGCGCCGTTTTTAACGTTTTCCTTAAGGTCGTTAAAGCGCTTTTCGCCCATAAACATTTTAACGTTGTACGAGCTTGTGAGGTCGGTAATGCAGAACGAAAAAAGAATTTTTCCGCTCTTCAAAACACGCGAATCAACGTCGAAAACCTCGCCCTCGATTACCGCATATTCAAGCGTATCTTTAACATCTTTTATCGGAATTGGTTTTTCAAATATAAATTTTCCGTATATAATCTGCGATTTGTCAGCGTCTTCTTCGGGTATGTAATCATACGAAAAATGCTCGTGAACAGGCACAACAATCGGTTCAAACGAGTTTATAATTTCCTCGCGCGCCTTTTGATATTCCTCCTCGTTCGACAAATCGTTAAACGCAACGTCAACATTTTTGGAAAACTGCGTTGCGATAAGACGTTTTATAAGAATGTCGCACTTTAACTTGTAAAGCATTGTCACTCCGCTTTTGCAGTCGATTTCAAGGTTGTTTGCACCCTCAAAATGCCATTTGCTCCCGTTTAAAAGCTGCTGTGCACCGGGGCAAAGCGTGTTAACGTAAAACGTCAGATTGTCAAAAAGCACGTCCTGCTCGGCATCTGCAAGTTCCATATCGTATTTTATTTTGATGTTCAGTTTGTCAAACGGAAAATGCGACAAAACGTCGTTTTTGTAATTTTCTATAATTTTATAATCTATAATTTTATCTGAAAACAAAATAATTTCGGCGCTTTTTTGGTCTTTGTCGTAGTCGGCTTTCAAAATTTTAAGATTTTTAAGCTGAATAGGCACAAAAACGCCGTCAAAAATTTCGTTTAAACTAACAGTTGAAGGTGACACTTTCTAAAATTCCCCCTCTGTATTTTTCACATATTCGTTATATACATCGCGTTTTTTCATATTGCGCAAAACCGCAACCTGTTTTATCGCGTCTTTTTTGTCAATTCCCTCGCCGATAAGCGCGTTTATCTGCTCGGTTACCGAAATATTTTCAAATTTCTCCGCTTTTTCCTCGCTCAATTCTTCATAGCTTTTGCCCTCGATAACAAGCACAAACTCCCCTTTCGGCGGATTTTCCGTATAAAACTTCACCGCCTCAAAAAGCGTTGTGCGCTTAACCTCCTCGTGGATTTTTGTAATTTCGCGGACAAGTGCTATTTTTCTGTCACCGAAAACTTTCGACATATCATTGAGCGTACGCAAAAGCTTGTGCGGTGCCTCATAAAAAATAAGCGTGCGCGTATCGTTTTTAACCTCGTCAAGATGGTCTGCACGGCTTTTTTTGTTGACCGACAAAAATCCCTCAAAAGAAAATCTGCCCGTCGGAAGTCCCGACACGATAAGTGCGTTTATAAGCGCCGCCGGACCGGGAACGGAAACGACGTCAACACCGTTCTCGGCACAAAGTCTTACCAAATCTTCGCCGGGGTCGGATATTGCCGGCGTTCCGGCATCGGTGATTAACGCAACATTTTTGCCTTCCTTGATTTTCTCGATGATTTTTAGTCCCTTTTCGGTTTTGTTGTGTTCAAAATAGCTTGTGAGCGGTTTTGAAATTTCAAAGTGCGTGAGCATTTTAAGCGAATGGCGCGTGTCCTCACAGGCTATCAAGTCAACCGATTTTAATATATTTAAAGTTCTTATGCTTATATCCTCAAGATTTCCGATAGGAGTTGCACAAAGATAAAGCTTTCCGTATTTCATTCAGCAATTTTCTCCTTTGTAGAGGCGTTTCACCTCGTCTGTATATTCCCCGTTTTCACCGTATATCACAAGCGGTTTCAAAACTTTCAGCGCAGGCTTCGCACCTCTTATCCCCTCGATAAGAAAAAGTTTCGGCGCATTTTGCAAATATGAATGAACAAATCTTATGCGTTTCGGCTCGATTTTGTATTTGCGCATTGCGCAGATTACGTCGCACAAACGCTCGGCACGGTGAACCATTGAAAAATATCCTCCGCATTTTAAAAGATAAGCGGAAATTTTTGCAACGTCATCAATGTTTATGGTTATTTCATGGCGCGCCAGTGCTTTTTTGTCGCTCGGACTTAAAAATCCCCAGTTTCCGTTCATATACGGCGGATTGCAGGTCACCGTGTCGGCGCATCCCGACGGCAGATGTTCCTTAATTTCTTTCGCGTCGCAGTTTATAAAATCAACGCGGCCGCATATACCGTTAAGCTCGGCGCTCCTTTTCGCAAGAAGGAACGGTTCTTTTTGAATTTCCACGCCGATAATCTTTTCGGCCTTTGTTTTTCCTGACAAAAGCACAGGAATAATTCCGTTTCCCGAACACAAATCAACAACCTTTGCATTAGGCTTGACCGTCGCAAATGCAGAAAGCAAAACAGCATCGGTGCCGAAACAAAAAAGGTCGGTATCCTGTATCAGCTTTAAATTTTTAACACCCAAATCGTCAATACGTTCCATCAAAAAATCTCCAAATTTAACATATGTATATTTTACAACATTTTAAAAGTTTTTTCAATATAATTTGCATTAAAACTTAAAAAATTGTAAAAAATAAGTGCGAAAGCAAAACCTTCGCACAAATTCTTTCCGAATGAAAACGATTATTCAGCTTTGGGAGCGTCAACCGGACAAACACCTGCGCAAGCACCGCATTCCAAACATTCGTTAGCGTCGATTACATATTTGCCGTCACCTTCAGAAATGCAGGAAACGGGACATTCGCCTGCACAAGCACCGCAGCTGATGCAGTCATCACCGATAACATATGCCATCTTAAAAACACCTCCACAATTTATTAACCACATTATACTATCTTTTTTTATAAAAATCAAGTGTTTTTACTTATTTTTTTCAAAATCAGCCGTGGAAAATCAATCCTCCAGCGCTTTTAAATCTTTGCTTTCGCTGTCGTCGATTTTTACGTTCACTTTTTTGAGAATTTTTATATCGGAAAGCTTATATTCCTTGATTTCTTTCTCTCCGTCAATGTCGAGTGAAACGTTTACAAGCGATTTTAAAAGATTTGCCGACACAACAGTTCCTTTGCCGTCGGGAGTTTTTACAACCGAGCCTGCGTGAGGAGTGCGTCTGATAAGGTCCTCATATGCCTCCTGCTCATTTTTAAGACAGCACATAAGACGTCCGCACGTGCCCGAAATTTTAGTCGGGTTAAGCGACAAACTCTGTTCCTTTGCCATTTTTATGGAAACGGGTTCAAACTCGCCGAGATACAAACTGCAGCAGAGAGGACGTCCGCAAACGCCTATTCCGCCGAGCATTTTTGCCTCGTCGCGCACGCCGATTTGACGAAGTTCAATTCTTGTTTTGAAAAGCGATGCCAAATCGCGCACCAATTCGCGAAAATCAATTCGTCCGTCGGCGGTGAAATAAAACAAAATTTTGTTGTGGTCGAATGTATATTCAACGTCGACAAGCTTCATTGCAAGCTCGTGTTCTTCTATTTTTTTAACACATTTTTCAAATGCCTGTTTTTCTTTTTCCTTGTTGTCCAGCATAATTTTTATGTCGTCGTCCGTCGCTTTGCGCAAAACTTTTTTAAGCGGAGAGACGATTTCGTCCTCGCTGATTTCCTTGTTTGCAAGCACAACAGAGCCGAATTCCACACCGCGCGACGTTTCGACAATTACGCTGTCGCCTTTTTTTATTTCAATATTTTCAGGGTCAAAATAGTAAATTTTTCCCACACTTTTAAATCTCACTCCAACTACATTAACCATTTATTTCCTCCCAAAGCTTTATAAACATATCATTGACGCACAACGCGTATGCGCCGTACTTTCCAAGCTCGCGCTGTAATCTTGCAATAATTTCAAGCGATGTTACAACCGATTTTTTGGTTGTTTCCGCGTTAAATCTGTCAATAGTTTCCGTCTTGTCGCGGTTTATAATTCTGCCTTCCAAAAAATTCTTTTTAAGCAGAATATCGCCGAAAAACAGCGTTAAAAATTCAAAAAGCGTATCTTTCTCGTCCTTGTTTTTCTCAAAAAATTCACATAGCGGATAAATTGAAGTCCGCTTTTTTTGAATAAGCAACACAATTTTTTCAAAAAATTCTTCGCGCAGGGTTAAAAATTCGCCGTCCTCCGAAAGCGACAAAAACTTACCCGGATTTCCCATTGAATATGCCGCCAAAAATTCATTTTTACTGCCGAAAATCTCAAAGATTTCGTCGTTGGACAACGGCGGTATCAAAACCGACGTACACCGCGAAAGAATAGTCGGCAAAATTTTGTTTCTGTTTTCGCAAAGCAGTATGAAAACCGCGTATTCGGGCGGTTCTTCAATAACTTTCAAAAGCGAGTTTTGTGCGGTTTCATTCATCAGATGCGCGTTTTTTATAATAAAAATTTTCTTTTCGGCGCTCTGCGGACGTATAAAAACATCGGTGACAAGTTCGCGGATTTTTGCCGCGCCGATTTCCGCTTTATCGTCGTTTGAAATTGTTATGACGTTCGGATTTGTGCCTGCGTAAAGCGTTTTGCACGCGTTGCACTCAAGGCACGGCGGATTGCTTTCGCACAAAATGTGCGCCGAAAAATATTTTGCCATTGTTTCCTTGCCCGAACCCTTTGCGCCCTCAAAAATATACGAACTTAAAAATCGGTTTTCATTTTTCAAAGAATAGAAAAAATCCTTTAATTTTTGCTGACCTGCCGGCATAAGTTTTGCGCTCAAATTCTTTCAAACCTTTCAATATCCTGCACAAAAACCGTCGCACCGCCGACGTCAACTTCGGTCGGACGCGTTGCGTAACCGCCCGCGGTTTCAAGGTATGCAGGGGTTATAACAACCTGTTTTCTGCGGTGACACTGCGATTTTATCGTGTCAATCGCTTTCTGCACGAGGTTATCCTCCGTGCCGATAATAAGCGTCATATTTCCCACTTTCAAAAAACTTCCCGTCGTGGCAAGCTTGGTTACGGAAAATCCCTCTTTGTTGAGCGCCTCCAGCACCATCTGCCCGTCGTGGTCGTTCACTATTGCGGTTATAAGTTTCATATGTGCACCTCATTTCGGGGTAATTTTATATACATATATTAGATTATACTATATTTTAAAGCAAAAATCAAGTGTTTAATGAGCATACAAAAACGGAACGCACATTTTTATGCGTTCCGTAAAAAATTTTAAAATTCAATTATCACGCGTTTGTTTCGGTATCATCAGCGCCTGTGTTTTCGGGATTTGACGTATTGTCCGAATTTTCGGTGTTTACATCAGCAGACATTGCGGCATCTTCCGAAACGCTTTCAAATTTCAGCTCGTCAAGCTTTTCGCCGTTAAATACTTTTTCAAATTCCTCGCCCGAAATTTTTTCTCTTTCGATTAAAACTTCAGCAACAGCGCGGAGTTTATCCATATTCTGCGTAAGCATTGTTTTGCATCGTTCGTACGCGGTGTCGATAATATCTCTGATTTCCTCGTCGATTTCCGCAGAAACGTGCTCACTCATATTGCGCGACTGAACAAAATCACGTCCGATAAATACCTCATCGTGGTCGTTGCCGAAACAAATCGGACCGATTTTGTCGCTCATACCGTATTTTGTAACCATATCTCGTGCGATTTTCGACGCACGCTGAATATCGTTCGACGCACCTGTGCTGATGTCGTTCAGCGTGAGCGCCTCAGCACTTCTTCCGCCGAGAAGCACGATAATCGAATCAATCATTTCGCCTTTTGTATTGTAATATTTATCCTCGCTCGGAAGGCTCATTGTGAAACCGCCTGCCCTTCCGCGCGGAATAATGGAAACCTGATGAACGGGGTCTTGCGACGGCAAAAGGCGCGTGATAATAGCGTGACCTGCCTCGTGATACGCAGTGAGCTTTTTCTCGTGCTCACTCATACTGCGCGTTTTCTTTTCCGTTCCGACAACAACTTTAATCATTGCGTCCTCAATTTCCTGCATATTTATCTCGGTTTTGCTCTTGCGTGCCGCCAGAAGAGCCGCCTCGTTGAGAAGATTTGCAAGGTCTGCGCCCGTAAATCCGGCAGTTGTTTTTGCGATAACCGACAAATCAACGTCACTGCCGAGCGGTTTTTTGCGCGAATGAACTTTCAAAATCGCCTCTCTGCCGATTATATCGGGAACATCGACAACAACCTGTCTGTCAAATCTGCCGGGACGCAAAAGCGCGCTGTCAAGAATATCGGGGCGGTTTGTTGCGGCGATAACAATAACGCCGACGTTCGCGCCGAAACCGTCCATCTCAACAAGGAGCTGGTTAAGCGTCTGCTCGCGCTCGTCGTGACCGCCGCCGAGACCTGCTCCGCGCTGACGGCCCACTGCGTCAATTTCATCAATAAATATAATGCTCGGTGCGGCTTTTTTCGCCTGTTCAAACAAATCTCTTACGCGCGACGCACCGACACCGACGAACATTTCAACAAAGTCGGAACCGCTGATTGAGAAAAACGGAACGTCCGCCTCGCCCGCAACCGCCTTTGCCAAAAGGGTTTTACCTGTTCCCGGAGGGCCCACCAAAAGCACACCTTTCGGAATTTTTGCGCCGAGCGCCGTAAATTTCTGCGGTGCGCGTAAAAATTCGACAATTTCCGCGAGTTCCGCCTTTTCAACGTCCGCACCGGCAACGTCTTTAAACGTTACACTGTCTTTGTCTTTAACGCTGACTCTCGCACGGCTTTTGCCGAACGACATAGCTTTTCCCGTTCCGCCGCCCTGCGACTGACGGAAAAACATTATCCAAAATGCGATAATAATTATGGTTAAAATGAGCGACGGAAGCATAGAAAGCCACCACGGCACAGGGCTTGGCTGAGGTGTAACAAGTTTTAATGACTCTTCGCTCACCTGTTTTTTAATCTGGTCGCCGGCGTGCTGATACAAAATCTCAATATCGGGAATATCCGCAACAAGCGTTGTTTCTTTCTCGCCCTTACCCTCTTTTATAACCGCTATTGCCTGATTGTTTTCATCAATCTGAAGCTGGGTTACACTTCCCTTGTTGATGTAGTTTACAAGCTCGGAAAAACTGATTTCCTTCGGACCGCTCTGGTAGTTTAAAAGCGTAAAAATAAATATAATAACCGCGAAAAGCAAAACATAAAAACCGATACCTTTTATGTATTTTTTCATACGCACCGCCTCCTTATAAATATTGTTGCCAAAAAAACATAAAATATTATTACTTGTAGTATTCTTCCTTTAAAATTGCTACATACGGCAGATTTCTGAAATGCTGCGCATAGTCAAGACCGTAGCCGACAAGAAAATTATCTTCAACGGTAAAGCCGACGTAATCAGCCTCGATCGGCGCCTGACGTCTGCTCGGCTTATCAAGAAAAGCGCACAGCTCAACGCTTGCCGGGTTTCTTGTGTCAAACATCTTTTTAAGATTGTTAAGTGTGATACCCGTGTCGATAATATCTTCTATAATAAGAAGGTGCTTTCCGTCAACGGGAACGTTTATATCCTTGATAATTTTAAGCGAACCGCTGGTTGTTGTGCCGTTTGAATAACTCGAAACCTGCATAAACTCAATGGAGCACGGAATGTCAATTTCGCGCGCAAGATCGGCTGTAAACGCAAACGAACCTTTTAATATGCAAACTAAAATTATCTCTTTGCCGGCATATTCTTCGGAAATCTGTTTTCCTAACTCTTCAACTCTTTTTTTAATGTCCTCACGAGTGTAAATAACCTCGCCTATCGTTTTTGGGTCAATCATAATTATCTCCTTAACTGTCAAGTTTTAATCATCAAAATTCGTTTGCTTTCTCTATTCACAAAAAAATCCTTGCCGACCGCAAATCCACAAACCGCTAAAATCTTATCATCAGTAGCAACAACGGGGATTTTATCCCTTTCATCGGGATTTATCTTGCGGTCGATAAATATATCTTTTAACTTTTTTGTGCCGACGTTTGCAACGGAAATTTTATCTCCGTTTCTTCGGTTTCTTATATAAATCGGTTCATCTATTCCGTCAATGCAGATATATGATGCCGAATTGAAATCTGTAATTTCGTCAAAACTCACAAAAGAAACATCAAATTTTGCGTTAATTTCATCAAATATTTTTTGCAAATTTATATCGTTTCCGTCAAAAATGCGGTATTCAAAACCTTTGTTTTCGCCCGAAATACCGTTTTTATCCGCAAAAACGGTGTTATCGTCCGCAAAATTAACTTTAAATCGTAGTATATCATAATTATTTGAAATTGTCAAACCATAATTTCCCAAATAAATCTTTTTGCCTCGGGTCAAATTTACCGCGGAATTTATAAACTTTGCCGATGCGTGAAAATCATTTATGATAAGTTGCGCACAAAAAATTACAAGATGTTTTTTCACGGTGACGTGTTCGTTTTTGATTTTGTTTAAATCCAAAAGTACCTCGCCGTTTTGGTGCACAATACATTTTTCCGCAGTTTTTTTGGTATATTCACAGATAAAATCATTTTCTTCGCCGAGAATTTTGCCGTTTTCAAACACGGTATTTATCAGCGACGGGTTGATTTTCTGCATTTCTTTTATAATAATATTCCTGATTTTGTTGCGCGAATACTCATTTTCAAAGTTTGTTTTGTCGGTGACAAATTCAATATTTTTGTCGCGCAGATATTCCTCAATTTCATCTCTCGAACATTCAATCAGCGGACGGACAATTCTGCCGTTAACAGGCAAAATTCCTTTAAGACCGCCGGACGACGCACCGCGTATAAAATTAAAAATGCTCGTTTCAACGCTGTCGTTTTTGCTGTGCGCAACGGCTATTTTGTCAATACCGCAAATATCGGCGGTTTCGTAAAAATACGAATACCGAACATTCCTGCCAGCCTCCTCGCACGAAAGCCGTTTTTCTTTGGCATATTTTTTCACGTCGGCTTTTTTGACAAAACATTTTATATTGTTTTTCGTGCAAAAATTCTGCACAAAATTCATATCAAAATCGGCGTCCGCACCGCGCAGACCGTGGTTTATATGCGCAGTGCAAACCTTAAATCCAATCGACATAAGAGCGCACACAAGCGCGGTTGAGTCCGCACCGCCGGAAAATCCGGCGAGCACGCTCTCGCCGTCGGAAAGCATATTATGTTTAATTATGGTATCATAAACTTTTTTCTCAAATTTATGCAAATTATCACCTTATCTTTGAGGTTCGGTGTGGATTGTGTCGAGATTTGAAAACTGCGTGTATTCACCGCGCCAGCCGACGTTAAACGAATCGGTCGAGCCGTTGCGGTGTTTTGCGATTATAACCTCGGCAACGTTCTGGTCTGCCGATTGGTCGTATTTCGCCTCGCGGTACAAAAACATAACAATGTCCGCATCCTGCTCGATTGCGCCCGAATCGCGCAAATCGCTCAACTGCGGTTTGTGGTCGCCCCTTTTGTCCGCCTCACGGTTTAGCTGGGAAAGTGCAATAACCGGAACTTTAAGCTCTTTTGCAAGAATTTTCAAAAGACGGCTGTTTTCCGAAACCTCCTGCTGACGGCTGTCGCGTCCCGAACCGCTCATAAGCTGTAAATAGTCAATCACAATCATATCGAGCTGACCTTTAAGGCTCAATCTTCGGCACTTTGCCCTGATTTCCGCAATGGTAATGCCGGGGGTATCATCTATGTAGATGTTTGCCGACGATATATACTCCATTGTGTTAACAAGCCTTTGCGCATCGTTTGCGTCCAAGTCGCCGACGCGCATTTTTCCGCTTGAAATCAGCGCCTCAGACGAAAGTATTCTGTTTGCAAGCTGTTCCTTGCCCATTTCAAGACTGAAAATTGCAACGCTTTTTTTATAGCGAACCGCCGCATTTGTGGCAATGTTAACCGCAAAACTCGTTTTACCCATTGACGGACGCGCCGCAATAAGAATAAGGTCGGTCGGCTGAAGTCCGGCAGTGCGCTTGTCCAACTCGTCGAAACCTGTCGGAACGCCCGTAACATTGCCCTTATTCTTCATAAGCTCTTCGATTTTCGAAAGATTTGACGCAAGAATATCGCGGATATGGTAAATATCGCTCATTTCCTTGCCCTGCGAAATTTCAAGGATTTTATTTTCGGCAATGTTAATGACTTGACTCACATCATTGTCGGAATTGTAGCTTTTTTCGGTGATTTCGCCTGCCGCGCGGATAAGTCTGCGCAAAATTGCTTTATCCTTAACAATCTGAATGTGATATTTCAAATTTGCGGTGGTGGAAACCATATAACGCAACTGCGTAAGATACTGCGCACCGCCGGCAGAATCGAATTTCTCGCCAAGCTCGCTCTGCAAGGTCACAAGGTCGATAGGCTCTGCCCTGTTTGAAATGTTGAGCATAGCCTCAAATATGTTTTTGTGCTGTTCTATATAAAAATCTTCAATTTTGATTTTTGCGCTTATATCGGGCATACACTCGTTGTCAAAAATAATTGAACCCAGTATAATTTGCTCCGCCTCAATCGAATGAGGCATACTTCTTACAACTTCTTCAGCCATAGCTATCTCCTATCGAAATTATTGGGCTTTTACAGTTACTTTAAGCTTGGCAACAATTCCGGGGTGAAGCTTTATGTCAACGGTATATGCACCCTCGCTTTTTATGCCGTCGGGAAGTACAAATTTGCGTTTGTCAATGTCAAAGCCGTGTTCTTTTTTGAGAATTTCCGAAAGCTCTTTGCTTGTAACCGAGCCGAAAAGCTTGCCGTTTTCGCCGGCTTTTGCCGATATGTTAAGGCTGATTTGCGCAATTTTTTCCGCAAGTTTTTTTGCGTTGTCCTCTTCCATATCCTTGTGATACTGAATAGACTCCTGTTTGCCCTTTGCGGCATTGAGGTTTGCCGCGGTAGCCTCAACCGCCATTTTCTGCGGAAGAAGGAAGTTTTTCGCAAATCCGTCGCTGACGTTTTTAATTTCGCCTTTTTTGCCTTTGCCTTTTACGTCCTGAAGAAAAATTACTTTCATTTGTATTACCTCCGTTTTTGTTAATTACTTATTTTTAAGATATTCGTCGAGAAGATTTTTAAGCTGTTTTTCAACATCCGATGCCGACGAATTTTTTATATACGCGCCCGCCATTGTCATATGACCGCCGCCAGAAAGCTTTTCCAAGATCACCTGAACGTTGATTTCGCCGAACGACCGCGCGCTGATTGTAACGTCTGCGCCGAGCTGGCATATTACAAACGAGCACGTCACACCCTTGACGTTCAAAAGTTCATCTGCAGCCTGCGCAACAATGGTTTGCATATCCTCCGCGCTCTTTTCGCAGGCTGCAAAAACTATGTTGTTTTTGTAAAAATGTGCGTTTTCAATAATGCGCCATTTTTTCGCTACGGTATTCATATCCACCTGGAAAAGTTTCTTTATATAAACGGTGTCTATGCCGAGTTTTTTAAGATATGCCGCCGCCTCAAATGTGCGCACGCCGGTTTTGAACGAAAAGTTTTTGGTGTCGAGATAAATTCCGGCATAGAGCGCGTCCGCCTCGATGCGCTTTAACATAATCGAACTGTCCATATACTGGAGCATTTCGGTTATAAGTTCGCTCGTGCTCGACGCATACGGTTCGTGGTACGTCAGCACCGCATTGTCGATAAAATCTGCACTGCGCCTGTGATGGTCAATCACTACGATACGGCTTGTACACTCCAAAAGCTGCGGAGCCTCAAGCAGACTTTTCATATGCGTGTCGGCAACGATTATAAGCGTTTTTTTAGTCAGAATTTCCGATGCGTAAGCCTCGTTTATAATAAAATCATCGTATTCGTCATCAAGCAAATCAATAAGATTTTTAACCGACTGATTGTAGCTTTGCATAAGAAGTTTTACTTCTTTTCCGAGCGCGGTGCACGCTCTGAAAAGTCCGAGAGCCGAGCCCATAACGTCAACGTCGGCGTTGCGGTGTCCCATAATTATAACGTTTTCCGCATCCTCGATAAGTTCTTTTAACGCGTACGAAACAATTCGCGCCTTAACGCGCGTGCGCTTTTCGACTTCTTTTGATTTACCGCCGAAGAAACTGTATTTTTCCTTATCTTTTATAACAACCTGGTCGCCGCCGCGTCCGAGCGCCATATCCAGCGCAACATACGAAAAAGCGTCGTTCTGTGCCATGCTCCCGCCGTCACAGCCTATACCTATACTCAATGTAAGCGGAAATTTATTTCCTATTCGTATGTCGCGGAAATCTTTCAAAAATTCAAATTTTGTATCTATAAAATGACGAAGCGCCTTGTTGTCGAAATAGAAAAAATATCTGTCTTTTTCAAGCTTTTTGAGTATGCCGTTAACCTCAGCCGCAAGCGACGTGAGCGCCTCGTCAAACGTTGCGATAAGCATAGGACGGTCGGCTGACGGTGTATCCTGAATAATATCGTCGTAGTTGTCGATTACCATAACCGCGCTGATAAACTTTTCCTCATCGTACTTTATTTTCAAAAGCTCGTCGTCGCTCCTGTCATCCCAGTAAAGCACGATACAGCTTTCGTCGCTGTCCTCGATATGTGTTATATTGCCGAAAACGTGATAATATTTTTCGCCGAGTTTAAAATAATACGAAACCGAACTGTCGTCCTCTTTGTATAGACTGTCAAAGTCAAAATCGGGAATTATCGAATTTATTTTCTTGTCAAATGCATCTGATTTTGCAAAATCAATATCCGCAAGCGACGCGAAAAACTCATTGTACCAAGTAATTGTTCCGTTTTCCGACAAAATAACCACAGGGAGCGGAAAATTAAAAAGCGAGTCTTTGTGCGCACTGTCTATCGTGGTTGTAAGCTTGCTCAAATAACGCATAACCTCGCGTTTTCGAAAAACAAGAGTTACAATATAAAACACCGCAAGACCGAGGAAAATTATAAGTTCAAACGCCGCAACGCGCAAATCGAAAAACGCGGTCACAATGCCAAAAAGAAATATAACCCACAGGTAGAAAGCGTTGTTTATCATAAAACTGATAAGGGATTTTCTCAAATTCACTTTCCGTCGTCCTCCTCGTTTTCGGGTTTTATATCCTGCCCGATTTTGCGTATGTCATAGCGCGAATCAAGCATACCGACTATGACAAGTCCCGGCAGGAGAAACGGCGCCGACATACATGCAAACATCAGCACAACCGCGTAAATAATCAGCCGTATCAGCCAGTTAAGACGCGTTTTTGCAAAATAGAAATCTATCACCGACACACCGCACACAAAGTGCGCAAAAAGCATAAGCACCAGAATATTTGAAAGCGCATCGGAAAACATCGACCTTTGCATAATAAAAAGCAAAAGTATCAAAACAGTAAGCGCCAGCGACGTTTTTTTGCCGAGTCTTATGTGTGAAAACGGCATTACCGAAAGCTTTTGTTTTACGGAAAATTCAATCGTTTTTTTGGTAACAGTAAACGTGAAAAACGCCGTTATAACCGAGCTTATAATGATAATTGACGGCATAAACATTTTAATCACCGTGTATACCATATCAAGTATGTTTGAAAAAACTTCGGCATTTTCTTTTGAATAAACACCACTTTGCGAAAATGCGCGCATAAATGCGTCGGAATACATATCAATCGGCGCACCGACATACATTTCAAAAATATCGTTTCCTCCGCGTTTTACATACAACAGTGCAAGAATTGTCACAAAAAGCTGCGCAAACGATACCGCTGACACTGCCGTAAAAAAGCTTTTGTTATATTTTAACACATATCCCGCCGTAATACCGATTGCAAGAAGGTTCAAAAAGTCAATCAGCACCGAAAAAAGGTCAACGTACATATTTTGCATACTTGCAAAAACAAGCGCACCGAGCACAAGCACGCTTTCGAGTATCACTGCAAAAACGTGTTTTCTGTATGCAACCGTGCCGATTATAACGTTTGAAATGAGCGCGAGAAGCATAATATTTCCCGTTACGGTGTAAAAATATGCGATTATACAAAGCAGAATTCCCTCTGCAATTCTTGCAAAAATATTATCCGTCTTTGTCATTTTATCCTCCGAAATGTATCAAATTCGTACAGTTCATTATATTATACCACATCAAATAAAAAAAGGCAAATATTTTTTATGCAAAAATTACCCGCACCTGGAAAAGCACGGGTAATTTTTTTAATTCTTTATGCCATACATTCGTTTTGCGTTTTCGCTCGTGATATGCGCAATGTGTTCAAGCGACGCACCGCGGAGTTCCGCAATTTTCTGCGCGGTATATTTCAAATTCAGCGACGAGTTGCGTTTTCCTCTGTTCGGTTCGGGCGAAAGATACGGGCAGTCGGTTTCGATAAGAATTTTATCGTCCGGCACAATTTTTGCCGCCTCGGCGACGTTTTTAGCATTTTTGAACGTCACCGTTCCCGAAAATGAAATGTAAAACCCCATTTTAAGCGCAATTTCCGCAGTTTCACAGCTTCCCGAAAAACAATGCAGAACGCCTGTTTTGACCGAAGAATTTTTTAAAATTTCAAGCGTATCGGCAGTTGAATCGCGCATATGAATTGCAACGGGCAAATCGAGCTTTTCGGCAAGACGGAGCTGGCGTTCAAACCAGATTTTCTGCATCTCGCGCGAAACCTCGTTTTCGTGATAATCAAGCCCTATTTCGCCTATGGCAACAACCCTTTTACTGCTTTTGCACAAATCTTCAAGTTTTAGAATATCGTCCTCCGAAATCGTTCCGACGTCCTCGGGATAAAACCCGAGCGCGCAGTAAATAAAATCGTATTTTTCGCTCAATTCCAAGCATTTTTGCGCCGTTTCAAGGTTTGTGCCGATATTCACAACATAATCTATGCCGTTTTGTTTAAACGAATTAAGAAGTTCGGCGCGGTCCGCGTCAAATCTTCCGTCATCGTAGTGTGCGTGTGAATCAAAAAACATTGTTATCTCCCAAATTATCTTACTTCCGATCCGTCGTCCAAATTGTCGTCATCGGGCGTAACGAGCGAAAGTTTGCCTTTTTCGTCCGACGCCGCAAGTATCATACCCTGCGACAAAACACCGCGGAGTTTCACGGGTTTTAAGTTTGTGACAACCACAACCTTTTTGCCGATCATATCTTCGGGCGAATAGTGCTTTGCAATGCCCGATACAATCTGACGCACCTCATCGCCGATTTTAATTTGCGAAACGAGAAGTTTGTCCGCGCCTTCAACGCGCCTGCACTCTAAAACCTTGCCGACTTTAAGATTGATTTTCGCAAAATCGTCAATGGAAATTTCGGACGGAGTGTCATCTTTTTTATCTTCTTTTTTATCTTCTTTTTTATCTTCTTTTTTATCAGACTTTTTATTGACTTTTTCCGCCTCATTCTGTGCCTTTGCAACTTCGGCCTCTATCTCTTCAAGTTTTTTCTTTTCATCAATACGCGCAAAAAGCGGTGACGCGTTGTTTGTAACCGTTCCGGATTTTGTGTAACCGAATTTATCGAGCGTATCAACTGTGTTAAACTCGGAATTTATCTGCAAAAGAATACTCTCCGAAGTGTCGGGCATAAACGGTTTTAAAAGCACGCCGATAAACCTTATACCCTCAAGAAGATTATACAAAACTTCTTTCAGGCGGTCGGTTTTGCTCTCATCTTTCGCAAGCGCCCACGGCTCTGTTTCGTCAATGTATTTGTTAAGTCTGCGCGCCATTGAAATTATAAGTTCAAGGCTGTCAGCGGCACGGAATTCGTTCATTTTGGCAATAACTTCGTCCTTTGTTTTGAGGATAAACTCTTTAACCTCGCCGTCAACATCTTCCGTCACACCTGTATTTGTAATAATTCCCTCAAAATATTTGTTGCTCATTGCAACGGTCCTGTTTACAAGGTTTCCGAGCGTATTCGCAAGGTCGCCGTTGCATCGCGCGATAATGTTTTCGTACGTGATTGTGCCGTCCTGCGCATAAGGCATTTCGCGCAGAACATAATATCTTACCGCGTCAACACCGAAATGGCGCACAAGGTCGTCGGCATAAATAACGTTTCCGAGCGATTTGCTCATTTTGCTTGCACCGTTAAGGAGCCACGGGTGACCGAAAACCTGTTTGGGGAGCGGTTCGCCGAGCGCCATAAGTATAATCGGCCAGTAAATGGTATGGAAACGCAAAATGTCCTTTCCTATTATATGCACATCTGCAGGCCAGTATTTTTTATACAAATCGCCTTTTGTATCAACGTCGTAGCCAAGCGCGGTGATATAGTTTGAAAGCGCGTCAATCCAAACGTAAATAACGTGTTTGTCGTCGAACGTTACAGGAATACCCCATTTAAAACTCGAACGCGAAACGCACAAATCCTGGAGTCCCGGTTTTAGAAAATTGTTAACCATTTCTTTCCTGCGCGCCTCGGGACAGATAAAATTGGGGTGCTCCTCGATATGTTTCATCAAAGCGTCCTGATATTTGCTCATTTTAAAGAAATATGCCTCTTCCTCCGCCGAAACAACTTCGCGTCCGCAGTCGGGGCATTTGCCGTCAACAAGCTGTGACTGTGTGAAAAACGTTTCGCACGGCACACAGTACATACCCTCATATTTTCCTTTATAAATGTCGCCCTGATCGTATAATTTCTTAAAAATTTTCTGAACGGCTTTTTCGTGATAATCGTCGGTTGTACGGATAAATTTATCGTAGCTTGCATTCATAAGGTTCCAAATATCGCGGATTTGTCCCGAAATTTTGTCAACGTGCTCTTTGCACGAAATATGTTCGTTTTTCGCGATTTCCTCGATTTTTTGACCGTGCTCGTCCGTACCCGTGAGGAAAAACACATCATAACCCATAAGACGTTTAAACCTTGCAATAGCGTCGGTAAGCACGATTTCGTATGTGTTGCCGATATGCGGTTTTCGCGATGTATACGCGATTGCGCTGGTTATATAAAACTTCTCTTTTTCCATTTATTTCAACCCTTTCTTTAATAGGTAAATTTCGATTTTGCGCCTGACATTATATATATTACCATTTTTTACGAGTCAATTCAAGACCTTACGTGCCAAAATTTGAAAAAATTTCAAAATTTTCAGAATTTTTTTCAAAATTCTCTTGACTTTAACTGTGTTTATGTGTATAATAACTATTGTTGTTTTCAGTACGCGCTTCTAGCTCAGCTGGTAGAGCATTCGACTCTTAATCGACAGGTCCAGGGTTCGAATCCCTGGAGGCGCACCACGTCGGAATGGACTCCGCTCCATTCCGATTTTTTATTTTCATAAAAAATCAGTCATAACGCTTCGTCATTCCTCCTTTTCCGCGAAAAGTCACGTTTGTTTCGGCTATGCGCTTGCAAGCGTACGCATAACGCATGCACTGCACTACCAACTTTTCGCGGTGTGTTCTACATCAGCAAACATAAATTCGGTTGGCTTTTTTGGTTTTATTATTTTCAAACAAGTTTTGCTTGTTCCGATTTTTTTCGGATATAAAAAATCAGCCATAACGCAGCACTCTTCTTCAGGGTGATTTATCAGTGCAATAAAAATAAAATTTTTTCAAAAAACTATTGCATTTGGAAAATATATGTGATATAATGTTTGATGTTGGTGTTCAAAATCAATACGGCCCGTTGGTCAAGCGGTTAAGACGGAGCCCTCTCAAGGCTCAATCACGAGTTCGATTCTCGTACGGGTCACCATTTAAAAATCCTGCTGCTCTATCGCGGCGGGATTTTGTTTTATCGCATGTATATAAAACAAAAAAGTACACATAATTAAATTTAAGGAGAAAAAGAATATGGAAAAAAATCCTATTGCAAAAATGACTATGGAAAACGGCGGTGTGGTTGAAATTGAGCTTTCGCCGAAAGATGCCCCCATCACGGTTGAAAATTTTGTAAATCTCGTAAACGACGGCTTTTACAACGGACTTACCATTCACCGTATTGTTCCCGGATTTGTAATTCAGGGCGGCGACCCTATGGGCAACGGTATGGGCGGTTCCGACAAGAAAATCAAAGGCGAGTTTTCGGAAAACGGCGTTGCGAACAATTTAAAGCACACAAAAGGTGTTATCTCAATGGCAAGAGCGTTTGACCCCAATTCCGCAAGCAGTCAGTTTTTCATCGTTCTTGAAACTTCGCCCATGGTAAGCTGCAGCCTTGACGGAAAATACGCAGGTTTCGGCACGGTTATTTCAGGTATGGACGTTGTGGACGAGATTGCAAAGGCAGAAACGGACGCAAACGATATGCCTCTTGATGAAATAAAAATCAAAACACTAGAAATACTGTGAAAAGTTGCACAAAAATATGTTAATTTTAACAAAAAAATATGATAAATCCGTTATTTTTTTAACAAAAGCTTGCATATTTTTTTAAATTGTAGTAAAATGAAACAAAATAAAATATTATATTTATTTTAGGAGGAAAATTATTATGGCAGTAAAAGTTGCGATTAACGGTTTCGGTCGTATCGGACGTTTGGCTTTCCGTCAGATGTTTGGTGCAGAAGGTTATGATGTTGTTGCTATCAACGACCTCACAAAGCCCTCTATGCTTGCTGATTTGTTGAAATACGACACAGCACAGGGCGGATACTGCGGCAAAATCGGCGAAAATCTTCACACTGTTGAAGCTGACGACGAAGCTAACACAATCACAGTAGACGGCAAAACCCTTACAATTTATAAAGAAGCAGACGCTTCCAAGCTCCCCTGGGGCAAAATCGGCGTTGACGTTGTTTTGGAGTGCACAGGTTTCTACTGCTCCAAAGATAAGAGCCAGGCTCATATCGACGCAGGCGCTAAAAAGGTTGTTATCTCTGCTCCCGCAGGCAAAGACCTTAAAACTATCGTTTACAGCGTAAACGAAAAAACTCTTACAAAAGATGACAAAATCATCTCTGCCGCATCTTGCACAACAAACTGCTTGGCACCTATGGCAGATGCGCTTAACAAATATGCTCCCATTCAGAGCGGTATTATGTCAACAATCCACGCTTACACAGGCGACCAGATGATTCTTGACGGTCCTCACAGAAAAGGTGACTTAAGACGTGCAAGAGCAGGTGCTGCTAACATCGTTCCTAACTCGACAGGTGCCGCAAAAGCTATCGGTCTTGTTATCCCCGAGCTTAACGGCAAATTGATCGGTTCGGCACAGCGTGTTCCTGTTCCCACAGGTTCTACAACA